>Ga0209824_10000024_pt1 | contig 133397 bp, 135 predicted proteins | sample VDWuncwatermetaG_FD_184124 | JGI IMG/M metagenome (GOLD analysis project Ga0209824, IMG submission 184124) | Wastewater microbial communities from Netherlands to study Microbial Dark Matter (Phase II) - VDW unchlorinated drinking water (SPAdes)... ... | reverse complement strand
CCGCGGGCGTTGAGATGGTCATGCCGGGAGACAACATCGACATCGAGTGCGAGCTGATCGCCCCGATCGCGATGGAGAAGGGCCTGCGCTTCGCCGTTCGCGAAGGCGGCCACACGGTCGGCGCCGGCGTCGTCGCCGACATCATCGCGTAAATAACCCGTTAAAATAGCCCAGGAATAAGGTATAATATGGCCGAGACCAACAATCCGCAGCAAAGAATCCGCATCCGCCTTCGCGCTTACGACCACCGCGTCCTCGACGCCAGCGTCGGAAAGATAGTCGAGACGGCCCAGCGAACGGGAGCTGTCGTTTCCGGCCCCATATTGTTGCCGACGCACATCAAGAAGTACACCGTGCTGCGGTCTCCGCACGTCGACAAAAAGTCGCGCGAGCAGTTCGAGATGCGCATTCATAAGCGCCTTATCGAGCTCAACTCGACGACTTCCAAGACGGTGGACGAGCTGATGAAGCTCGATCTGCCGGCCGGCGTCGACGTCGAAATCAAGCTCTAGTCGAGCTTGGCGGACGGCCTCTTCCCAGGCTTTCCAGCTGTAGGACGTTTTTTGCCATTTTTTTTTAGGAACTAAACATATGAGCGAGCAGACGACGGAAGCGACGGCGACGGCGAACGGCGGAGTCAAGAAGACTCCCGCGACGTTCCGCGCCATCCTGGGCGAGAAGATCGGCATGACTCAGATCTTCCACCCCAAGGACCAGAATCTCTACGGCGTGACGGTCATCCAGGCCGGCCCCTGCCCCGTGCTCCGGGTCAAGACCGCCGCCTCCAAGGACGGCTATGACGCGGTCCAGCTCGGCTTCGGCACGATCAAGGACAAGTCGCGCAACTCGGCCCAGCTCGGCCAGTTCAAATCGGCCGGCGTCGGCGCTCAGAAGTACGTGCGCGAAATTCGCGCCGCCAACCTCGCCGGCCTCGAGGCCGGCCAGACCGTTCTCGCCGAGACCTTCAAGACCGGCGACTACGTCGACGTCCAGGGCGTTTGCAAAGGCAAGGGCTTCGCCGGCGTCATGAAGCGCCACAACTTCAAGGGTCTGCCCGCCTCGCACGGCGCGTCGGACAAGCAGCGCTCGCCGGGTTCGCTCGCCTCGCGCCGCTCGCTCGGGCGCGTCATGCCGGGCCAGCGCATGGCCGGACATCTCGGCAACGTCATCACTTCCACCATAAAAATTGAAGTGGTCTCCGTCGACGCCGAGAAGAACCTGATCTACGTGGCGGGCGCCGTCCCCGGCCCCCGCGGCGGCCTCGTGACGATCTACGAGACCGTTAAGAACAAGAAGACCCGCGTCGACGTCGTCCGCTCGACGATCAAGAAGGACAAGATGGGTAACATCATCAAGGCCGCCGTCAAACCCGGCGCCGCGAAGAAGTAAGGGATCAACATGGACGCTAAAGTTATCGACGTCAACGGCAAAGAGACGGGGACGGTTACCCTGGCAGAACAGATTTTCGGCCACAAGCCCGAGAAGCGGTTTTTGCATGAGTTCGTCACCATCTACCTCGCCAACCAGCGCGCGTGGACCTCGAACACCAAGAGCCGCACGACGGTGTCCGGCGGCGGCCGCAAGCCGTGGAAGCAGAAGGGAACCGGCCGCGCCCGCTCGGGCTCGATCCGCTCCGGTCTGTGGCGCCACGGCGCGATCATTCACGGCCCGCGCATGGGCCGCGGCTCGCGCCTCGACTACCCTCGCCAGAAGGCGCGGCTCGCCCTCGCCCAGGCCCTCTCGGCCCGTGCGCAGGACGGCGGCCTGATCTGCGTGAAAGAATTCTCGATCAAGGAACCCAAGACGAAGCTTGTCGCCGCGACGCTGGCGAAGCTCGGCTGCGAAGGGAAGACTTTGATCGTGCTGGACGCCCCGAATTCGGCCCTGGCTCTCGCCAGCAGGAATCTCCCGAACGTGGCGGTCCGCCTTGCGGCGGACATTAACGCGTACGAGGTTCTTTACTGCAAGAAGCTCGTGATCACGCAGCCCGCGCTCGAGAAGCTCGGCGCGCGCTGGAACTAAGGGAGTAAGACGATGTCCGATAAAGCTCTTCACGGAATCCTGGTCCGGCCCCTCCTCACGGAGCGCGGTACGGGCAATCAGGAGAAGTACAACCAGTATCTGTTCGAGGCCGCTCCCGACGCGACGAAGACCGACATCAAGCGCGCCGTCGAGACGATGTTCAAGGTCACCGTCGAGAAGATCCGCACTCAGGTCGTCCCGGGCAAGTTCCGCCGGTTCGGTCGCGGCGGCGGCATGCGCCCCGACTGGAAGAAGGCCATCGTGACGGTCACGAAGGGCCAGAAGATCGACTTCGCCACCCCCGCCGCCTAAGAGAAAATATCATGGCCATCAAATCCTATAAGCCGTACACGCCTTCCCGCCGCGGGATGACGTCGCAGGACTACTCGGACATCACGACCAACGTCCCCGAGAAGAGCCTCGTGTCGAAGCTGACCCGCAAGGGCGGCCGCAACAACACGGGCATGATCATGGTCCGCCATCAGGGCGGCGGCCACAAGCGCGCGTTCCGCGCCATCGACTTCAAGCGGTACGACAAGGCCGGCGTCCCGGGCAAGGTCGTCTCGATCGAGTACGATCCGAACCGCTCGGCCCGCATCTGCCTCGTCAACTATGCCGATGGCGAGAAGCGCTACATCGTGCAGCCCGCCGGCATGAAGGTCGGCGACGCGATCATGAGCGGCCCCGAGGCCGAGATCAAGGTTGGAAACGCCCTTCCCCTCATCAAGATTCCTGAAGGTACCTTCATCCATTGCGTGGAGCTCAACCCCGGCAAGGGCGCGCAGATGATGCGCTCGGCCGGAACCCAGGCTCAGCTGATGGCGAAGGACGGCGGCTACGCGCAGATCAAGATGCCGTCGGGCGAGGTTCGCATGGTCCCCGACACCTGCTACGCGACGATCGGCCAGGTCGGCAACTTCGAGCACAACACGATCACGCTCGGAAAGGCCGGCCGCAACCGCCACCTCGGCATCCGCCCCACCGTTCGCGGCGGCGCCATGAACGCGACCGACCATCCGCTCGGCGGCGGCCGCGGCAAGTCGAAGGGCAACAATCACCCGCGCTCGCCTTGGAACCAGCTCGCGAAGGGCTTCAAGACGCGCAACAAGAAGAAGGTCTGGGGCTGGATGATCGTCTCCGACCGCCGCCGCTCCGCGGCCCACGCATAAAGAGGAATTATGAGCCGATCTACTAAAAAAGGACCGTACGTCGAGCCGAAGCTCCTGAAGAAGGTGCAGAAGCTCAACACCGCCGGCGAGAAGAAGCCCATCAAGACCTGGGCGCGCCGCTGCACGATCACTCCCGAATTCGTCGGGCACACCTTCTCCGTGCACAACGGCCGGAAGTTCCTGCCCGTTTACGTCAACGAGCAGATGGTCGGCCACAAGCTCGGCGAATTCTCATTCACCCGCTTCTTCAAGAACCACGGCGGGACGCACAAGGACGCGGACGCCAAGACCTGACCTAACTAAGGGATAAAAGAGAAATATCATGGAAGCTACTGCTCACTCTCGGTTTCAGCGCTACGGCACGCGCAAAGTCGGCCAGGTCCTCAAGGAGATTCGCGGCAAGTCGGTGCTCGAAGCCGAGCGGATTCTCCCGATGATGCCCCGCATTTGCTCGACGATGGTCGCCAAGGCTGTCCGCTCCGCCGCGGCGAACCTCGTCAACCAGGCCGCGAAGAACGGCCACGCGATCAACCCTGAAAAGGTCTATATCAAATCCTGCTGGTCCACGATGGGCCCGATGGGAAACATGAAGCGTATGCTGCCCGCTCCTCAGGGCCGCTCCTACACCTTCAAGCGCAAAGTCTGCCACTTGACCGTCATCGTCAGCGATGAGCGCGTCGCCGGCAAAGGAAAGTAACCACCATGGGTAATAAGATCCATCCGAACGCGCTGCGCCTCGGATACATTCACGACTGGCAGTCCAAGTGGTTCTCCACCAAGGACGCCCCCGCCCTCATCGGCGAGGATTTCAAGATCCGCAACCTCGTCCGCAAGGCCTTCCGCATGGCCGCGGTCAGCTGGGTCGGCATCGAGCGCGCGGGCTCCTACCTCCGCGTGAACATTCACACGGCCCGCCCCGGCGTCGTCATCGGCAAGAAGGGCGCCGACATCGAGGCCCTGCGCAAGAACGTCGAGGCCATGACCTCCCGCAAGACCTACGTCAACGTCATGGAGATCAAGGATCCCGAGCTCGATAGCCGCCTCGTCGCGGACTCGATCGCGGTCCAGCTCGAGAAGCGCATCGCCCATCGCCGCGCCATGCGCCGCGCGATGGAGCGCACGATTCAATCCGGCGCGCTCGGGATCAAGGTCATGATCTCCGGCCGCGTCAACGGCGCCGAGATCTCGCGCCGCGAGTGGCAGCGCGAGGGCCGCGTGCCTCTGCACACCTTTGCCGCCGACGTCGACTACGGCACGGCGGAGGCCATGACGCACGCCGGCCTCATCGGCGTGAAGGTCTGGATCTTCAAGAAGCAGCACTTCGTGAAGTCGCTGAAGGAGCTGCAGATGATGGCCAAGAAGGAAGCGGCCCTCGTCGCGGCGGCGATGTCGATCGAGAGCGGCGACGCTCCCGCGCCGACGACCGCTCCGGTTCCGGAAGGGGGACGCTGACATGCTGATGCCCAAGCGCGTCAAGTATCGCAAGCCCCACTCCCACCCCCGCATCAAGGGTCCGGCGAAGCGCGGCGTCAGCCTCGCGTTCGGCGAGTTCGGCCTGAAGGCGCTCGAGCCCAAGTGGGTCACGGCCCGCCAGATCGAAGCCAGCCGCGTCACGATCTCCCGCCACCTCAAGAAAGGCGGCAAGCTCTGGGTCCGCATCTTCCCGGACAAGGCGATCACCAAGCACCCCGCCGAGACCCGCATGGGTAAGGGTAAGGGCGCTCCCGATCATTGGGCCGCCGTCGTGCGTCCCGGCCGCATGCTGTTCGAAGTCGGCGGCCTGACCGTCGACGAAGCGAAGAAGGCCTTCAAGATGGCCTCCTACAAGCTTCCCATCCTCACGAAGTTCGTCGCCCGCGAGCACATCTAAATATATGGCCGACAAGAAATCCAAGACGGCGACGCAGGACAAGAGCGCTCTCAATCCGACGGAGCTCAAGAACGAGCTGCGCACGGCCCTCGAGAAGCGCGCGAAGCTGACGTTCCAGCACAACGTCGCCCCGCTCAAGAATCCCATGGAGCTGCGCCATCTCCGCCGCGAGATCGCGCGCCTCAAGACGTTCATCTCCCGCAAGGAGGCCGCGAAGTGACGAAGACCGCCGCCGCTCCTGTCCCCGCCGAGCTCGAGCTCGATCGCGGCAACCGCAAGACGCTCGAAGGAGTCGTCGTGTCCGACAAGATGAACAAGACCCGCACCGTTCGCGTGTCCCGTTCCGTCCGGCACCCCTTCTACGAGAAGATCATGAAGAAGTCCAAGAAGTTCCATGCCCACGACGAGAACAACGAGGCTCGCGAAGGCGACATCGTGGAGATCGCCAGCACCCGGCCGCTGTCCAAGCTGAAGCGCTGGCGCATCGTCCGTATCGTCAAGGCCGCGCCGAAGGGCCTGGCGGAGGCTAACGCCAAATGATCCAGCTTCGCACGATGGTCAATGTCGCCGATAACTCCGGCGCTCGCCGCCTGCAGTGCTTCCACGTGATGGGCGGCTCTTACCGCCGCTACGCGTCCTTGGGAGACATCATCGTTTGCTCCGTCGTGGACGCTCTCCCGAACGGCGCGATCAAGAAGGGCACCGTCGTCAAGGCCGTCGTGGTGCGCGTCAAGCGCAACCTGCGCCGCCCCGACGGATCCCATGTTTCTTTCGACGACAACGCCGCGTGCTTGATCGACGACAAGAACGAGCCGAAGGGCACCCGCGTGTTCGGGCCCGTGGCGCGCGAGCTGCGCGACAAGGAGTTCCTGAAGATCGTGTCCCTCGCCCCGGAGGTCGTTTAAGATGAAGTTCAAGATCAAGAAGAAGGATAAGGTCATCGTTATCTCCGGCAAGGAGAAGGGCAAGTCTGGAGAGGTGCTCGAGCTTATCCCCGGTGACGCGTACACGCCTTCGCGCGTGCTCGTCTCCAAGGTCAACATGGTGACGAAGCACAAGAAGCCGACGCAGACCGACCCCGGCGGCATCTCTAAGATCGAGGCTCCGCTGGCGCTCTGCAACGTCATGCTCGCCGACCCGAAGACCAATAAGCCGACGCGCTCGCGCGTGAAGATCGCCGCCAACGGCGACAAGACGCGCGTGGCCGTCAAGTCCGGCGAGACGATCGCCTAACAAAAGAGAAGAACACAGATTATGGCTGACAAGAGCGACGCAGAAAAGGCGAAAGCGGCGAAGGTCGCGCAAGCCGCGAAGAAGGCGGGCCTCGAGAAGCAGGCCGCGTCCAAGGGCGGTCCGGCGTTCGAGTTGAACCAGGACGGCCGCGAGACGGAGCACCCGGTGCCCCGCCTCAAGACCCACTACCGCGAGAACGTGATTCCGTCGTTCATGGAAAAGCACGGCCTCACGAACCAGCACGAGGTTCCGAATCTTCGCAAGATCGTGCTCAACGTCGGCGTCTCCGAAGCCCGCGACAACGTCCAGATGCTGGACAACGCGCGCGAGGAGCTCGCGCTGATCACCGGCCAGTGGCCGCAGGTCCGCAAGGCCACGAAGTCGATCTCCAACTTCAAGCTGCGCCAGGGCATGCCGATCGGCGTGCGCGTCACCCTGCGCGGCGACCGCATGTGGGAGTTCCTGGACCGCCTCATCGCGGTCTCCATTCCCCGCATCCGCGACTTCCGCGGCCTCGAGCCCAAGGGCTTCGACGGCTCCGGCAACTTCAACCTCGGTCTGAAAGAGCAGCTGATTTTCCCCGAGATCAAGGCCGAGCGCGTTCCGCAGCAGCGCGGCATGAACATCTCGTTCGTGATCGGCGGCGGCAAGGATGACCTGAGCCTCGACCTCCTCAAGGAGCTCGGGATGCCGTTTAAGACGGCCGAGCAGGCCGCCAAGAAGGGGAACAACTAATCATGGCTACCACCGCATGGCGCGCGAAGATGACCAAGGCGCCCAAGTTCTCGACTCGTCATCGCAACCGCTGTCAGATCTGCGGCCGTCCTCGCGCGTTCTACCGCGACTTCGGTCTTTGCCGCATGTGCTTCCGGAAGATGGCCCATCAGGGTCTACTCCCGGGCATCAAAAAGTCCTCCTGGTAAATAAATCATGGATCCTATCGCCGACCTACTGACTCGCATCCGTAACGCCAACGTCCGACAGAAGGACCGCGTCGACGTCCCCATGTCGAAGCTCAAGATGGAGGTCGTTCGCGTCTTGAAGGAAGAGGGCTTCATCGCCAACTTCAAGACCCTCTATAACGGGACCAATAAGCAGGGCACCATCCGCGTGTTCCTGAAGTACTCCCCGACGAAGGAAGCCGTCATCCGCGGCATCAAGCGCGTGTCGAAGCCCGGCCTGCGCATCTATCGCCCGCACGACGACATCCCCCACTCTCGCGGCGGCTTCTCCGTCACGATCATGTCCACCTCCCAGGGCGTCATGACTGACGCGATGGCGAAGGAAAAGAAGGCCGGCGGCGAAGTTCTCTGCCAGGTCTGGTAAAAGAGGAAAATATGTCTCGAATTGGAAAGCAGCCCGTCGTCATCCCGGCCGGAGTCCAGCTCAAGCTGGACGGCAACGTCGTCACGGCCAAGGGGCCCAAGGGAGAGCTCAAGGAAGCTCTTCACCCGTACGTCAAGGCCGAGATCAAGGGGCAGGAAGTCATCCTCACCTCCGACATCACGGTCGCCCGCGACGCCTCCGCCATCTGGGGCATGACGCGCGCCCGCCTGCACAACCTCGTCACGGGCGTCGCCGTCGGCTACTCGAAGATTCTCGAGATCCACGGACTCGGCTTCCGCGCCGAAGTCGCGGGGCAGAAGCTCACGCTCGCGCTCGGCAAGTCGCACCCGGTCATCTTCGAGGCGCCCAAGGGCGTCACCGTCGCCGTCGACGCGAAGAAGACCTTACTCACCGTGTCCGGCGTCAGCAAGGACGCGGTCGGCGCGTGCGCCGCGGACATCCGCGAGCTGCGCAAGCCCGAGCCCTATAAGGGCACCGGCATCCGCTATCAGGGCGAATATGTCCGCAAGAAGGCGGGCAAGACCGCGGCCGGCGCCAGCGCCGGAGCGGGAGGCAAGAAGTAAATGAAGAATAAATGGGTCCGGGCTGAATTTCGCAAAGAGGCGACGCGCAAGCGTCTGTTCGAGCACCGCGGCGATCGCCCGCGCTTGAGCGTGCACCGCAGCCTTAAGTACATCTACGCTCAGGTCATCGACGACAACAAGGGCGTGACGCTCGCCTTCGCCTCGTCGCTCGACAAGGACCTGCGCAAGACGCTCAAGTCGCACAAGAGCGTCGACGCGGCCAAGAAGGTCGGCGAGAGCATCGCGGCCAAGGCCAAGAAGGCCGGCGTGACGAAAGTCATGTTCGACCGCGGACAGTACGTGTACCACGGCCGCGTCAAGGCCTTGGCCGACGCGGCGCGCGCCGGCGGACTTGAGTTCTAGCTTTAATCAACTGGAGACTTTGTAATGGCTACTGAGACGACGACGACGATTCCCACCCAGCCCATCGTTCCCGCGGCGGCCGAACGGCCCGAGCGCGGCGATCGCGGCGGACAGGGCGGCGACCGCCGCGGCCCGCGCCGCGGGCCGCGCCGCAACGATCCTCGCGAAGAGGGGGGATTTAAAGAGACCGTCGTCACGATCAACCGCGTGGCCAAGGTCGTCAAGGGCGGCAAGCGCTTCTCGTTCTCCGCGCTCGTCGTCGTTGGCGACGCGGCCGGCAAGGTCGGCTACGGCATGGGCAAGGCCAAGGACGTCCAGGCCGCCATCCTGAAGGGCAACGCTCACGCCCGCAAGGCTCTCATCAGCTTCCCGATCGTGCCGGAAGGCACGATCCCTCACGAGATCGTCGCGAAGTTCGGCTCCGCCAAGGTCTGGATGAAGCCCGCGACCCCCGGCACCGGCGTCATCGCCGGCGGCGGCGTGCGCGCGGTCCTTGAGGCCGCCGGCGTCAAGAACATCCTCACCAAGAGCCTCGGCTCGTCGAACGCCTTCAACATGGTCGGCGCGACGTTCGAGGCCCTCAAGCTCCTTCGCACGAAGGAAGACATCTTCAAGCTCCGCGGAAAATAAAAGTGGCCAACAAGAAAGCTCCCGTCGCTCAGAAGGAAACCATCTCCCTCTCAAACCTCGAGCCCGTCCCCGGCTCGCGCCGCCGCCCTATCCGCCTCGGCATGGGTGAAGGCTCCGGCACCGGTCAGACCGCGACGCGCGGTCAGAAGGGCCAGCGCTCCCGCTCGGGCGACGGCAAGCTCGTCGGCTTCGAAGGCGGCCAGACGCCCCTGATCCGCCGCATCCCCAAGCGCGGCTTCACGAACGGCCTGTTCAAGGTCGTCTACCAGGTTCTCGACCTCGGCACGCTCGACCGCGTGTTCAAGAACAAGGCCGAGATCACGATCGAGGATCTTCGCATCCACAACCTCATCAAGGGCCGCAAGCCCGTCAAGATCCTCGCCGACGGCGAGCTCAAGCGCGCCATCAAGGTCAGCGCCCACGGCTTCTCCGCCAGCGCGAAGGAAAAGATCGAGAAGGCCGGCGGCAAAGCCGAAGTCGTCAAGGCCGCCTAAAGATGCGCGGACTGGCCGACATCTTCGACGTCCCGGAGCTTCGCAAGCGTGTTCTTTTCACGCTCGGCGCGATCGCGGTTTTCCGCATCGGCGCGTCGATTCCGATCCCGGGCGTCAACGGCGACGCCATTCGCGCGATCTTCAACGCGCAGGCGGGAGGCCTACTCGGCTTCCTGAACACGTTCTCGGGCGGCGCCCTCGGACGCTTCTCGATCTTCTCGATGGGCGTGGTCCCCTACATCAACGCCTCCATCATCATGAGCCTTCTGCAGGGCGCGCACGTCCTCCCCTTCCTCGACCGCCTGGCCAAGGACGGAGAGCTCGGCCGCCGCAAGCTCAACAATTACACCCGCTACCTCACGCTTTTCCTCGCGGTGTTTCAATCCTTCGGCCTCACGATCGCGATCACGAAGATGCAGGCCCCGGGCGGCATGCCGACCGTCATCGATCCCTCCTGGGTGTTCTACTGCGTAACCGTGCTGACGATGACCGCCGGCACGATCTTCGTCATGTGGCTCGGTGAGCAGATTACCGAGCAGGGAATCGGCAACGGCGTTTCGCTGCTCATCTTCACCGGCATCGTCGAGAGCATCCCCGCCGCCGCCTACAGCCTCTTTGAGCTCGTTCGCCTCGAGGAATTAAACCTGTTCGCCGCGATCGCGATCATCGCCGCGCTCGCCGCGGTTATCGTGGTCGTTGTCTGGGTGGAGACCGCCCAGCGCAAGATTCCCGTCCAGTACGCCAAGCGCATGGTCGGCCGCAAAATGTACGGCGGCTCCCAGAGCTACCTGCCGCTCAAGGTCGACCAGAGCGGCGTCATCGCCGTCATCTTCGCGTTGTCGCTCCTGTCGGTTCCCGTCACCATCGTGACCTTCGCGCCGAACCAGCCGTGGGCCGAGGGGGCCATGCGCTTCTTCAGCGGCGGAAACTATCTCTACGACGCGGTGTACGCGGGCCTTATCATCTTCTTCTGCTACTTCTATAACTCGGTCTCCATCAACCCGGTTGATTTGGCTGAAAATATGAAAAAATCGGGCGGCTTCATCCCCGGCATTCGCCCCGGCGAACCCACCGCCAAGCACATCGAATGGATTCTTGAGCGCATCACCCTCGGCGGCGCGCTGTTCGTGGCCGTGATCGCGGTCATGCCGGACATCATGAAACGCGAGTTCAGCGTTCCCTTCTTCTTCGGCGGCACGTCGCTGCTCATCGCGGTCGGCGTCGCGCTCGACACGATGGGTCAGCTCGAGGCGCACCTGATCATGCGGCATTACGAGGGCTTCCTCAAGAAGGGCCGCATCCAGGGCCGCTGGTTCAACGTCGGATCCGGAGTCTCGCAGTGATCGTGATCCTGCTCGGCTCCCCCGGCTCCGGCAAAGGCACGCAGTCCAAGCGCCTGGCCGAGAAGTACGGCTTCAGCCATCTCGCCACCGGAGACATCTTCCGCGCCGAGATCGCGCAGAAGACCGCGATCGGCGAGAAGGCCGCGGACTATTTAAAGAAGGGCAAGCTCGTCCCGGACGCCATCGTCATCGAGATGGTCGCCGGCAAGATCGAGAAGGGGAGCAAGTATCTGCTCGACGGCTTCCCGCGCACGATCGAACAGGCGCAGGGCCTCGCCGACATGCTCAAGGGCGTCGGAGCCGGCGTCGATCTCGTGGCTTTCCTCACCCTGCCGAAGGAAGAGGCGATCCGCCGCATGGCCTCGCGCCGCACCTGCACGAACTGCGGCGAGGTGTATAACACGATTTCGCGCCCGACCAAGGTCGAGGGCATTTGCGACAAGTGCGGCGCCTCGGTCGTTCAGCGCGAGGACGACTCCGAGGCCACCGCCGCGAAGCGTCTCATGGTGTTCGAAGATTTAACTCATCCGCTCGTGGCGTACTATAAGTCCGAGACCGCGTTCCAGGAAGTCGACGCCGCCCAGAAGCCGGAAGCCGTCGAGGCCGCGTTGTCTGCCGTGATCGACTCGACGCAGGGGTCGAAGTGACCATGCTCATGAACAAGTCCGTCGAGGTGAAGACCCGCGAGGAGCTGGCGCTCATGCGCCAGGCCGGCGGCGTCGTCGGCGACATCCTCGTCCTGCTCAAGGGAATCGTCAAGCCCGGCATGACCACCGGCGAGATCGACGCATTCTGCCGCGAAGAGCTCAAGAAGCGCGGCGCGACGCCCGCATTCCTGAACTACCACGGCTTCCCGGGCGTTATCTGCGTCTCGATCAACAGCGAGATCGTGCACGGCATCCCGTCGGATAAGCGCGTGCTCAAGGACGCCGACATCGTGGGCCTCGATTTCGGCGCGATCATCGACGGCTGGTTCGGCGACTCCGCGATCACCGTGCCCGTCGGGAAAATTTCTCCGGAAGCCGAGCGGTTGATCAAGGTCACGCGCGAGTGCCTCGAGCGCGGCATCGCTGCGGTCAAGAACGGGGGCCGCATCGGCGACATCGGTTTCGCGGTGCAGTCTCACGCCGAATCGCACGGCTACACCTTGGTCCGCGAGTTCGTCGGCCATGGAATCGGCCGGGCCCTTCACGAGGAGCCGCCGATCCCGAATCTCGGCAAGGCCGGAACGGGCGGACGCCTGAAGACCGGCATGACGATCGCCATCGAGCCGATGGTGAACATGGGCGGCCCCGAGGTCACGACGCTCGGCGACGGTTGGACCGCCGTGACGAAGGATGGCAAGCTGTCGGCCCATTTCGAACACACGGTCGCGGTCACCGACGCCGGATTTGAAATCCTTACCCTGCCCACGATTTAAATGACGAAAGAAGAGAAGATCGAAGTCGAAGGAAAAATTTTAGAAGCGCTCCCGAACGCGATGTTTCGCGTCGAGATCGCGAAGGACAAGGTCGTTTTGGCGCATATCTCCGGCAAGATGCGCATGCACTACATCAAGATTCTGCCCGGAGACAAGGTCCGCATCGAGCTGTCCCCTTACGATCTCACGCGGGGACGCATCACTTACCGGGAGTAACGACATGAAAGTTAGAGCGAGCGTCAAACCCATTTGCCAGAAGTGCAAGATCGTGAAGCGCAACGGCGTCGTGCGCGTGCTGTGCACGAACCCGAAACATAAGCAGCGGCAGGGATAGGAGAATATAGTATGGCGCGTGTGGCAGGAGTCGATCTTCCGAAGAATAAGCGTATCGACGTGGCGCTTCAGTACCTTTACGGCGTGGGCGAGACCCGCGCGAAGGTGGTGATCGCGAAGCTCAACGGCATGGTCAAGCCCGACACCCGGGTGAAGGACCTGACCGAGGAGCAGGTCGTGCTCATCAACAACCTTTTGCTCAAGGATTTCAAAGTTGAAGGCGAACTGCGCCGCGAGACCCTCGCGAACATGGCCCGCCTCACCGAGATCGGCTCGTTCCGCGGCCACCGCCATCGCCGCAACCTGCCGTGCCGCGGCCAGCGCACGAAGACGAACGCGCGCACGCGCCGAGGACGCAGAAAGACGGTCGGCGTGGGCAAGGCCGCTTCGCCCACCGGCAAGGCTTAAGGATTTAGGAGAAAAATATGGCTGACGAAAAAACGACTCCCGCCGCCGGCAAGGCCGCTCCCGCCGCGGCACCCCGCAAGAAAGCCTGGAAGTCTTTGACCTTCGCGAAGGTCCATATCCAGTGCTCCTTCAACAACACCATCGTGTCGCTCACCGACGACCGCGGCGACGTGCTCATCTGGGCCACCGCCGGCGGCTCGGGCTTCCGCGGCACGAAGAAAGGCACGCCCTTCGCGGCCGGCGTGACGGCGAAGAAGGTCGCTGATCGCGCCGTGCAGCTCGGCGTGAAGCAGGTCGCCGTGTTCATCAAGGGACCTGGTCCCGGTCGCGAAACCGCCGTGCGCTCGCTCGGATCCGCGGGTCTCATGGTCATCAGCCTTAAGGACGTCACGCCGATGCCGCACAACGGCTGCCGCCCGCCCAAAGCGAGGAGAGTCTAGTTTTATGGCCCGTTATACCGACGCCGTCTGCAAGCTGTGCCGCCGCGAGCAGCAGAAGCTGTTCCTCAAAGGGGACAAGTGCTACACGAAGTGCGTTCTCGAGAAGCGTCCCGGAATCCCGGGCATGGCCAAGCCTCAGCGGGGTAAACCCTCCGCCTTCTCGATCCGCCTGCGCGAGAAGCAGAAGCTTCGCCGCATGATCCAGATGAACGAGGTTCCGTTCGAGCGCGCCGTCACCAACGCGTCGGCTGCCCGCGAAAACTCGGGCGATTCGCTCCTGCGCGGCTTGGAGCTGCGCTTGGACAACATCGTCCGCCGCATGGGCGTGGCCACCTCGATCAAGACCGCCCGCCAGCTCGTTCTTCACGGGCACGTCAAGATCGGCGGCAAGGTCGTGGACATCCCTTCCTACCCCGTCAAGCCGGGCACCGTCGTGTCCGTCAATGTGAAGATGAAGGAGAATGTCGGAGTCAAGCTGAGCCTCGAGACGGCCAAGAAGCTCAGCAACCGCCCCGCCTTCCTCGAGTTCGATGAGACGTCTCTGACGGCGAAGGTCCTCCGCATTCCTGAGCGGACGGAAACCTCGTTCCCGATCAACGACCAGCTCATCATCGAGTATTACTCGCGATAATCCCGGAGAATAAAAGAATATGGCTTACAAAGAACTGATCCTGCCGCAGAAGCTGTCCGTCGACGAGAAGTCCATGTCGGACAGCTACGCGAAGTTCGTCGCCGAGCCGTACGAGCGCGGCTACGGGCACACGGTCGGCAACGCGCTGCGGCGCGTGCTGCTGTCGTCGCTCGAGGGCGCGGCCGTCACGGCCGTCCGCATCGAGAAGGCGACGCACGAGTATCAGGCTCTTCCCGGCGTGAAGGAGGATGTGATGAACATCCTGCTGAACCTCAAGAAGCTGCGCGTGAAGCTCTTCTCCAACGGTCCCGAGACCGTGTACCTGTCCGTGTCCAAGGAAGGCGTCGTCACGGCCAAGGACATCCAGGGCAACGCGAACGTCGAGGTCGTCAACAAGGACCTCGTGATCGCGCACCTCGAGGCCGGCGGCAAGATCGACATGGAGATCGAAGTCTCCAAGGGCCGCGGCTACGTTCCGGCCGAGGAGCTCCGCGCGCAGAACCAGTGGGCCGCGGGCTTCCTGCCCGTCGACGCGCTGTTCTCGCCCGTCGTCAAGGTCCACTATGACGTCGAGAACGCCCGCGTCGGCCAGGTCACCGACTACGACCGCCTGATTCTCGAGATCTGGACGGACGGCTCGCTCAACCCCGCCGAGGCGCTGATTCAGTCCTCGAAGCTGCTGCGCGAGTCCCTCAACATCTTCATCCCCGAGGAAGAGCAGGCCGTCGACGCGGCCGCCAGCCTCGAGGGCGGCGCGTCCTCCGAGGGAGCCGTGTCCCTCGCCGGCCTCGACCCGAAGCTTCGCGAGATTCTCAACCAGCCCATCGAGATGATCGAGCTGTCCAGCCGCGCCTCCAACTGCCTCAAGGTCGCCCGCATCCGCACGATCGGCGAGCTCGTGGGCAAGCGCGACGAGGAGCTCCTGGCCGTCAAGAACTTCGGCAAGAAGTCCCTCGACGAGATCAAGGATCGCCTCAAGGACATGGGTCTGTCCCTCGGCATGCAGGTCGGTCAGCTCGGATAAAAAAGAGGATTTAATTTATGGCGTCTAAAGCTCTCGGTCGTCGTCAGCTCGGCATCACCAGCTCGCATCGCCGCGCGCTGCTGCGGAACATGGCCACCAGCCTGTTCAAGCATGAGCGCATCGAAACCACCATCGCGAAGGCGAAGGAGCTCCGGCCGTACGCCGAGAAGCTCATCACCAACGCGAAGAAAGGCGAGCACTTCATGGTGCGCCGCCAGATACAGGACAAGGTCGTCTACAAGAAGCTGTTTGAAGTCCTGGCTCCGCGCTACGCCGCCCGTCCCGGCGGCTACACCCGCATCCTCAAGATCGCTCCGCGCATCGGCGACAACGCCAAGCTCGGATTGATCATGCTCGTCTCCTAAAAAAGTACCATAGGAGCTGGAATGCTCGACTTTCTCTTCAGCCTGTTCTCGAACGACATGGGCATCGACCTGGGTACCGCTAATACCCTCGTCTATGTCAAAGGTCAGGGAATCGTGCTGCGGGAGCCCTCGGTGGTCGCCATCGACCGTGAAACGCGCCGAGTGCTCGCCATCGGCGCGGAGGCCAAGCGCATGCTCGGCCGCACGCCCGCGTCGATCATTGCGGTGCGCCCGCTTCGCAACGGCGTCATCGCCGACTTCGAAGTGACGCAAGAGATGATCAAGTACTTCATCCGGAAGGTGCACAATCGCCGTTCTCTTCTGCACCCCCGTGTCGTGATCGGGATTCCTTCAGGCATTACGGAAGTCGAGCGGCGCGCCGTGCAGGAGTCGGCCGAACAGGCCGGCGCCCGCCGCGTGTATCTCATCGAAGAGCCCATGGCCGCCGCGATCGGCGCCGACCTCCCGATCTCCGAGCCCCACGGTAATTTCATCGTCGACATCGGCGGCGGCACGACCGAAGCGGCCGTGATTTCTCTCGGCGGCCTGGTCGTTTCCAAATCGTTGGATATCGCCGGCGACGAGATGGACGAAGCCGTCATCATGCACTTTAGACGCAAGTACAACCTTCTCATCGGCGAGACCACCGCCGAGGAAGTCAAGATTCAGATCGGATCGGTCTTCCCGCTGAAGGAAGAGAAGACCATGGAAGTGAAGGGCCGTGATCAGGCCACAGGATTGCCGAAGACGGTTTTGATCACGTCGGAAGAGGTGCGCCAGTCGCTGATGGAGCCGGTGCAGCTCATCCTCGACGTGATCAAGAACACGCTGGAGGAAACTCCGGCGGAATTGGCTGCGGATTTGGTGGACCGCGGTATCATGCTCGCGGGCGGCGGATCCTTGCTGAGAGGTCTTCCCGACCTCATTCGGCAGGAGACCGAGCTGCCCGTGCATCGTGCCGCGGACCCCTTGAGCTGCGTTGCGCTCGGGACGGGGAAGTTCCTGGAGGAGCTCGATCATATCGACGATCGGCGCCCGGACTTCGTCACGTCCTATCGAGACCGTTCGTAAGAACGGTCGTCCAAGCCTAAACCGTCCATCGTGACGTGCTGAAACTCCGGGCCTAGGCTCTAGCCTAGGGTCCGGTCAAATGCAACGCGAAACGCGTATCGCCAACTTCGTTCTGGGCGCCATATCGGCGCTCACGCTCTTGCTTCTGTCCCTGCCCTTGTCGACGCCGGTGCGTTCCTTCAAGGCAGGGCTGGGGTATGTGCTCAATCCGTTCGCCTATCACGGCGAGACGGGGTATCAGCGCGTCGCCGGCTCGCCCCAGCGCATCCGGCAGCTGCTCCGAGCCGATATCGAGAACGAGGCCCTGCGCGCCGAACTGCGGCGCGGTGAATGGCTAGCGACGACGGTCTCCGCGCTGTCGCTCGAAAACGAGCGCCTGCGCCGGGCGCTGGCGCTCAAGACGCCCGCGGGCCGCTTTCCCGCCTGGGTGCATGTGATGGAGCGCGATCCGGTTCATTGGTACCGCAGCCTGGTCGTCGACGCCGGCGCCGATCGCGGCATTTCTCTCAACGATCCCGTGCTGGGGCCCCGGGAAGGCCGGCTCGTGGCCGTGGGCCGGGTGGTCGATGTGCGTCCGAATACGTCGACGGTCCTTCTGCTCACCGACGAGCTCTCCGCCGCCGCGGCCTTCCTGTCCTCAGGCACCCTCGAAGGCCTCGTGCAAGGCCAGGACGGCCCGCGTCTGCGGATGAATTATCTCAACGCCGAGGCTTCTCTGTCCGCGGGCGACCTGGTCTACACCTCCCCCACGAGCGCCACATTCCCGCCCGACGTTCTCATCGGCCATGTCGCGCGCGTCAATCCGCGCGATCCTTTCCTCACCTTCCAGTCCGTCGAGGTCGCGCCCGCCGCCGACGCCTCCTCGCTGCAGGAGCTGATGATCCTGCGCGCGCGACCGCTCGAGGGCGAGGGCAAGCCGCCCGCCTACACGTCGGCGTTCTCTCCGGTAATCGTGCCGGCGGCGGTCGCTACGTCGACCGCGGCGGCCGTCTCCAGCCCGCCTCAGGCCTCGACGATGACGGTCCCCAGGCCGCGGCGCCGCGCCCCGGCAAAGCCGGCCCCGGTCCAGCCGGATGATGCGGCGGCCTTCGAAGCCGTCGATCCCGAGGAGGCGCGATGATCGGCTTCCTGCGCGGCTTCGTGCTGTTCTTCGGCGCCATGTTCCTGCAGTGGTGGTGGAACACCCATCTATCCTACTGGGGCGCGGCGCCGCAGTTTCTGCTCGTGCTGACGATTCTGATCGCTGCGCGCCGCGGGCCGGTGCTGGGCATGCTCGCGGGCTTCGGCTGGGGGCTTTACCTCGACGTCGCGCGCGCGGAGCTGTTCGGCGCGAGCGCTTTGGTCCTGACTCTGGCCGCTTACTTCGTCGGCGTCGCCCGCCGGCAGGTCGACCTGCGCGCGGCCGGGCCGCTCGCCGCGACGACCTTTCTGTTCACCTGGGCGGCCTTCGTCGGTCTCGGTCTGCTCGGCCTGATCTTCACGAAGAGCTTCGAGTGGAGCGGCTGGATCTCGGTCGTCTCGACCCCGTTCCTGAACGTCGTGGTCGTGACGGTCGCGTCGCTGCTATGGGACGCGCGGGGGGACCGGTGAGCCGCGGCGGCGCCGTGCCTCAAGAGCGTTTGGAAATTATCTGGTACGCGATCGCGGCCGCGGGGCTCGTGCTGGGCCTGCGCTTGGCGCAGATGCAGCTGGTGCAGTCCGCGGAGTGGCGTCTCGCCGCAGAGCGCAACCGCTCGCAGATGATCCACCAGAACGCGCCGCGCGGCCGTATTTACGACCGCAACGGAGTGCCGGTGGCCACCAACGCCCCCGCGTTTTCGCTGATCTTCCTTCCCGGCAAGGATCGCCGCCGGCAGGATCTCAAGCCCCTCGCGCAAGAACTCGGGCGCCAGCTCAGCCGCGACCCGGAGAGCCTGCTCGAAGCGCTCGAGCAGGCGGTGCGCGAGGAGAGCGCCGTGCGCCTCGCCGAAAATCTGCCCACGCAAACGATGTTCCGCCTGTCGGAGCTGAAAACGATCTACCCCGGCGTCGATCTCATCGTCGAGGCGCGGCGCTACTATCCGTTCGGGCGATTTGCCAGCCACCTCATCGGCTATATGGGCAAGATGGGCTCGACCGAGTGGCGCAAGCGCAAGCCGATGGGCTACCGCGTGGACTCCCGCACGGGCCGTTTGGGCCTCGAGAATATTTTCGAGGACGAGCTGCGCGGCCGGGACGGGGGCCTGCGCATGGAGGTCGACGCGCAGGGACGGCTGAAGCGCGTGCTCGACAAGATCTCCTGGGAGCCGGGCAGCAACATCCATCTGACGATCGACTCGGCGGTCCAACGCGCGGCGGACGACGGCCTGCGCGCGACCTCGACGGGCCGCGGCGGCGCGGTCGCCATCGATCCGCGCAACGGCGACCTGCTCGCGATGAGTTCTCTGCCGGATTTCGACCCGAACGCATTCCTCTCCTCCGACAAGGGGGAGGTCCAGAGCACCATCATCGCGCTGAGCGAGTTCAACAACGCGATCTCGGGCGCCTATCCTCCGGGCTCGACGTTCAAGCCGATCGTCGGCCTCGCGGCGTTGAGCGAAGGACGCGTGAAGCCCGAGGACTCGGTGTTCTGCCCCGGTCATTTCGAGATCGGCGGACGCACCTTCCTATGCTGGGAGCACAAGGGCCACAAGCGGGTGTCGTGGCTCATGGGCCTGGCCCTGTCCTGCGACGTCTATTTCTACACGACCGGGCTCAAGATTGGCGGCGCGGCCATCGAACGCTACTCGCGGGCCTTCGGCCTCGGCGTGAAGACCAACATCCCGCTGAAGTTCGAGAAAGGCGGTCATCTGTTCGGGCCCGAGACCCGCAAAAAGTCGGGCAAGGACTGGTACGACGGCGACACCCTCAACCTCGCGATCGGCCAGGGCGAGCTGACAGTCACGCCGCTGCAGATGGCGATCGCGACCGCGGCCCTGGCCAACCGCGGCAGCGTCTGGCGCCCGCGATACACGCAGAAGATCGTCTACAACGACGGCCGCCCGGATTTCTCGCCGAAGGCCGAGCGCCTCGGCGTCGTGCCGGCCAAGGAGTCGGCCTGGGACGAGGTTCAGCGCGGGCTGGAGGTGGTCGTCTCCTCGGGCACCGGGGGCGCTGCGCGCATTCCCGGCCTTATCGTGGCCGGCAAGACCGGCACAGCGCAGAATCCGCACGGCGAGGACCACGCGTGGTTCGTCGTCTACGCGGCCAGGCCCGGCGAGCCGGCCTCCATCGCGATCTCGGTCCTCGTCGAGAACGGCGGCCACGGCGGCTCCACGGCCGCGCCGGTGGCGCGTAAGATGATTCTCGCTCACTTCGGCCTTCCCGACCCGTCCGCCCCGAAGCCGTCCGCGCCGAAGCCGCTCGTGATTCCCGCGCCGATTCCGGTGCCGCTGCCCATTCCCGGGAGGACGCGCTGATGCCTCTCGCCCGGGCGGTGCGCGTGCAGTCGGGCCTGTCCGGCCGCGTCGACTGGACCTACGTCGGGGCCGTGGCGGGCCTCATTATCGCCGGTTCGCTCGCGATGCTGTCGGCCGCGAGCACGACCAGCATGTACTCCGCGATATTGCAGAAGCACTTCATCGCGCTGACCCTCGGCATCACCTTGTTCACTCTGACCCTGGCCTTCAACTACCAGGTGTTCCAGGACCAGTCGAAGTTCCTGTACGGCTTGGCGATCGTGCTTGTCGCGGCGACCTTGATCCTCGGCCGCATCTCCCGCGGCCAGCGCTCCTGGATTCACATTCTCGGCTTCAGCTTCCAGCCGGCCGAGATGGCGCGCACGCTCGTCGTGTTGGCGCTCGCCGATTTCCTCGACCGCCGCGCGCGTCAGATCGGGGATTTGTCCACCATCCTGCTCGGCCTCGCCCTGTGCGCCCCGGTGATGGCCCTCGTGCTCAAGCAGCCCGATTTCTCCACGACCCTGACCTTCGTGCCCGCGATCTTCGGCATGATGTTCGCCGCGGGGGCGGACCTGTTTCAGCTCGCTGCGATCTTCGGCTTCGGCGGCGTCGCGGTCTCGGTGCCGCTGATCTACACGTTCTGCCAGATCCGTTATCCGTTCGCCCCCTCGCACAGCCTTCCGGGCATGATCCTCGCGACCTCGCGCATGGGCTGGGCGACCCTGGCCGCGATTCTCATCTTTTGCGTGATCGGCTTCCTCGCCTGGCGCGTCGCCAGCTGGATGCGCGTGCAGGTCAAGCCCGCCGCGTTCGCGGCCATCCCGATTCTGCTGTCCGCCGCCCTTCTGTCGGGCATCGTCGTCCAGCGCGAGCTGAAAGGCTATCAGCGCAACCGCTTCGTCGCCTGGATCGCGCCGCAGAGCGACGTGCAGGGCGCCGCGTACAACGTCATCCAGTCTCAGATCGCGGTCGGCTCGGGCGGGATGTGGGGCAAGGGTCTGTTCTCCGGCACGCAGTCCCAGCTCGGCTTCCTGCCCGAACGGCACACTGATTTCGTCTTCGCCAACGTCGGCGAGGAGATGGGCTTCTGGGGAACTTCGCTGATCCTCGGTTTGTACATGGTCTTGCTGTGGCGCATCGTGGCGGCCGCGCGTCAGGCGCGCGATCGATACGGCTATCTAGTTTGCGCGGGCCTGGCGTCGACTCTCGCGTTCCAGCTCACTCTTAACGTCGGAATGTGCGTGGGCCTCATGCCCGTCGCCGGCGTGCCTTTGCCTCTCGTTTCTTATGGCGGCTCGAGCCTCCTCGTCACCCTGTGGACGCTCGGAATCGTCGCCAACATCTACGCGCGGAGATACGCGCTGCTTTAATCCCCGGAGGACTTGTGTCCAACGATAACGATCAGATTCAGAAGAATGAAACGCCGGTTCGCGTCGAGCCGGTTCGCGTGCACGACGACTCCACTCCCGGACCGGTGAGCGCGCCCGTCGCGCCGGCTCCCGTCGTCGAGGCCGCCGCGCCCGCGCCGACGCCCGCGCCGGAGCCGGTTCGCTCCGCGCCCGCCCGCGAGGATCTTTACCCTCGCGCCGACGGCCCCGTCGAGGCCGACCGCGACATTCCCCAGGCGGCCGAGCAGATCGTCGACTCGTCCGACGACGATGAGGACGAAGAGGAGGACGAAGGTCCCGAGGTTTCCGTGGAAATCCCGCTGACGGGCCCCGCCTCGGTCGCACCGCAGGCCCCCGTCGCCGGCGCGCCCGCCATTCCCGGAGCGCCCAACCCGCAGGGGGGCGAGCCGCGTGAAGGCGGACGCCGCCGCCGCCGCCGCCGTCGCGGCGGTCGGGGCGGTGAGCGCGGCGAGAATCGCGGACAGAACGGTCAGCAGCCGCAAGGGTCGGCTCCCGCGGCGCCCAACGCCGACGGCTCGACCCCGGCTCCTGCTCCAGCGCCGGAACGACGCGAGCCGCAGCAAGGCGGACGCGACGGCCGCGACCGCGGCAACCAGGAACGCCGCGACGGACGCGGCGGCGAGCGTGGCGGACGGCGCGACGAGCGCCGCGACGGCGCGCGTGACGGCGGACGCGACGGCGGACGCGGGCGCGGCGAAGGCCGCGGCGGCGACCGGCATCGCGAAGAGCGGCGCGACGAGCGCCGCGATCGCGGCCAGGAGCGCACGAATGCGGGCAAGAGCAACCGCGGGCCGGTCAAGCGCGAGGTGCTGGCCAACACCAGCTTCGAGGAGACCCGGATCGCGATCTTAGAGAACGGACGCCTCTCCGAGCTTCACTGGGAGCGCAAGAGCTCGCAGAATATCGTCGGCAATATCTACAAGGGCACGGTCGAGAACGTGCTCCCCGGCATCTCCTCGGCCTTCGTCAACATCGGCTTCGAGAAGAACGCCTATCTCTACATCTCCGACGTCCTCGGCGACAAGAACGCGCCCATCGATCAGACCTTGAAGAAAGGGCAGACGGTGATGGTCCAGGTCGCTAAAGAAGCGATCAGCACCAAGGGCCCCAAGGTCACAATGGACGTGTCCCTGCCCGGCCGCTACCTGGTGTTTACGCCTTATCAGGAGTACGTCGGAATTTCAAAACACATCGCCGAGCCCGAGGAGAGGACGCGTCTTGAGAGAATCGTCGACAAGCTCGTCAAGGAGCACCTCGGAGGCAAAGGCGTCGTCGTCCGCACCGAGGCGGAGGGCGCGACCGAGGAGGAGCTTGAGCGCGAGGTGAAGTACCTCCAGAACCTCTGGGCCACCGTGCAGAAGAAGCACGCGGAGCTGCCGTCTCCCGCGATCCTGCACAACGACCTGGGCCTCGCGATGCAGATCGCGCGCGACGTCCTCTCCGATCAGGTGTACGTCTACCTGCTCGACAGCAAGGAGTCCCAGAAGCAGGTCATCGACTTCGTCGAGGGCTTCGCGCCGGAGCTCAAGGATCGGATCAAGCTCTACGAGGCCAAGACGCCGATCTTCAAGGCCTTCAACATCGAGAAGCAGATCGAGACGATCCGGGAAACCAAGGTCTCGCTCCCGAACGGCGGCTCGATCGTGATCCAGGAGGCCGAGTCGCTGTGCGCGATCGACGTCAACACCGGCCGCTTTACGGGCTCGAAGTCCCAGGAAGAGACCGTGACGGCGACGAATATCGAGGCGGCGACTTTGGTGGCCCAGCAGATCCGCCTGCGCAACATCGGAGGGATCATAGTCGTCGACTTTATCGATATGCGCAAGGCGTCCAATCGCGCGAAGGTCATGGAGGCGTTCGCCGACGCGTGCCGGGGGGATCGGGCCAAGATCCGTATTCTGCCGATCACGCGGCTGGGCCTCATCGAGCTCACGCGCGAGCGCAAGCGCATGTCGACGGCCGCCCTGCTCACGACCGAGTGCCCGCAGTGCCGGGCGTCGGGACGGGTTCTCTCCGTCGAGACCCTTCGCATCAAGATTCAGCGCGAGATCTTCGAGATGACCGGAGGCCGCCCCGGCGGCTCCATCAAGGTCTCCCTTCATCCGTCGGTCGCGGACGCGTTCCGCTCGCAGCAGCCGATCATCGAGAAGAACGTCCAGCGCGCCGTGCGCATCCAGACCGACGCGAACCTGATGTGGGAGGACTATCACATCGTCCTCGAATAGATGAAAACGCTCGTCCTCCTGCCGGCGATCCTCTCGCTCCTCGCGGCCGCGCCCCTTCGGGCGCGCGCCGAGGACGTGGCGGTCGTCGTGTCCGGCAAGGCGCGGGAGGCGGCGGAGTCGTACAAGGCGGGGGGGAAGCTTTACCTCGACGCGAAAAGCGTCGGCGAGATGTACGGAGGCCAGGTCTACTGGTATCCCGTGTCCGGGCGCGTGCAGCTGAGCCTGCGCGGGCGCTCCCTGCAGCTCGTCGCCGGCTCGGACACTGCGGCCGCCGGAGAGGCCGTGTTCAGAATGGCCGATCCCCTCATCGTCCGCATCTCGCGCGCCTTCGTGCCGCTGTCGTTCTTGACCGGGGCGGAGTTCGCGTCCTGGAGCGGCCATCAGACGCGCTACGACGAGCGCACGAAGACCGTCGTCGTCGAAAGGACGGGCACGGTCGGCGCTCCGCGGGCGTTCTCGTACAAAGGGCGCACGCGAATCTCCCTCGAGCTGGCGCCCGGCGCCGCTTATCGCGCAACCGCGCGCGGTACCGGCGGCGTGGATCTCGTCGTGGACTACGGCGTGGCCGAGGGCGACGAGCGGGTCGGCCTCGAGGATGGGGTCGTGGATTCCTATGCGCTCAAGCAGGAGGCGAAGCTGGCGCGCCTCTCGGTCCGCTTCGCCGACAACGGACAGCGCTGGCGCGTCACCGAGCTCGCCGACCCGCGCCGCGCTGCGCTCGACGTTTACGCCCCGGGCGCGGAGCTTCCCGAGGAGATCCCGGCTCAGGAAGCGCCCAAGGCCGCCGCCCGGCCTCCGGAGCCGAAGCCCGCGGCCGTTTCGCCGAAGGCGCCCGACGCCGCGCCGAAGCCGACGGCCGATGCGCCGAAGGCGAATCGCCGCCGCCTGGTCGTCATCGACCCCGGCCACGGAGGCAAGGATCCGGGCGCCACGGGCCTTCGGGGCACGCGCGAGAAGGACGTGAATCTCGCCGCGGCGCTCGAGCTGGCGCGCGTCCTCAAGGAGCGCGGCGATTTCGAGGTGCTGCTGACCCGCGACGAGGACGTCTTCCTCCCGCTGTCCGCGCGCTCGGAGCTGGCGAACGAGAAAAACGCCGATCTGTTCGTCTCCCTGCACTGCAACGCGGCCGGCAGCAAGCACGAGAACGGGTTCGAGGTCTATTCGGTGTCTGAGACCGCCTCCGATCCCGCGGCCGAGGCGCTGGCCGCCAAGGAAAACGCCGCGCTCGAGTACGAGGGGAAGAACGCCCAGGACGAGACGGCGAAGATGATCCTGCTCGCCATGACGAAGACGGAGATGCTCAACGAGTCCGCCGCGTTCTCGGCGCTGTCGGCGAAGGCGATCGGCAAGCGCGTCGACATCGCGGCGCGCGGCGCCAAGCAAGCGGCCTTCTACGTCCTGCGCGGCACCCACGCGCCCGCGATCCTCGTCGAGATGGCCTTCGTCAGCCACGCGAAGGACGAGGCGAAGCTCTCCTCCCGGCGCTTCCGTCGCACCATGGCCGAGGGCGTCGCGTCGGGCATCGCGGACTACGCGCGGCGCCAGGGGTGGCTCGAATGAAGAAAACCTCTCCCATCGGCGTGTTCGACTCGGGCCTCGGCGGCCTGACCGTGTTCAAGGTGCTCGCGCGGCGCATGCCCGAGGAGTCCCTGATCTACTTCGGCGACACCGCGCACGTGCCCTACGGCTCGAAGTCGCCCGAGGCGATCGCGCGCTACTCGAGCGAGGTCGCGCGCTTCCTCGCCAGGCGGGGCATCAAGCTTCTGGTCGTGGCGTGCAACACCTCCTCGGCATGGGCCTTGCCGGCGATACGAAAGGCCGTCAAGGTTCCCGTCATCGGCGTCATCGAGCCCGGCGCGCGCGGCGCGCTCGGCGTCTCCCGCGGCGGCCGCGTCGGCGTCATCGGCACCGAGGCGACGGTCAAGTCGGGCGCCTACGACCGGGCGATCAAGTCCTTGCGCAAAAACGCGCGCACCGCGTCCGCCGCCTGCCCGCTGTTCGTGCCGCTCGTCGAGGAGGGGTGGTGGAGCGGGAAGGTCGTGGAGGCCGTCGCGCGCCGGTACGTAGCGCCGCTCAAGAAGGCGCGCGTGGACACCGTCATCCTCGGCTGCACGCACTACCCCTTCCTCAAGCCGGTTCTCGCTCGCGCGCTTGGCTCCCGCGTGCGCCTGATCGACTCCGCGGAGGAGACCGCGCGCGAGACCGAGTCCGCGCTGTGCGAGCTCGGCCTGCGCGCGCCGCGCGGCCGCCGCGGCCGCCGCGAGTTCTACGCGTCCGACGCCCCGGAGCGCTTCAAGCGGCTCGCGCGCCGCATGCTCGGCTCCGCCGTAAAAACGGTGCGCCTGCACCCCTTCGACTCATGAAAGACCTGATCGCCCTGTCGGGCCTGGCCAAGACGCGCGTCGACGCGGGATTCTCCCGCGTCGGGCGGCGCCTGTCCGCGGCCGATCCGGCCGACCGGGCCCTTATGATCATGGCCGCGCGCGCCATCGCGCAGGCAAACGCCGTCACCGCGCTCAGCGAGCGCGGCCTGGCCAACGAGGCGCTGCCGATTCTCCGCGAGCTCGCCGAGGTCTGCATGACCATGCGCTGGGTCGCGGAAAAAGACTCGACCGCGCGCGCCGTCGGCGCGCTGAGCGAGCTCCAGGATCCCGACTGGGAGACGCATTGGCCGAGCGCGCGCCTGCGTGAGCGAGCCGAGGCGTACGCGGTTCCGGGCGAAGCCCTCGAGGCGGTGCTGGGCTCGGTGGTGGATTTCGCCCGCGGCTCGGCTCAGGGACTTCCGTGGGGCCACGTGTTCGCCGACGCCACGCGCCCGGGGCGGCGCGCCGAGGAGGTCCTGCCGACCTTGGCGGTGTATTTGGGTCATGCGCTGAAAGCGCTTGACCTGCGCTGGCCCGGGGAATTCCCCGGAGCCGAGGAATTGTGGACGGGCGCGAAAATTTCGAGAGGATAATAGAGATGATGAACGAAGAGACGACGGGACAGGGCGGCGCGGGCGGAGCGAATCCTCCCAGCGGCGGAGGCGGCGAGCAAGCGCCCCGTCCGCAGTCCCAAGGCGGCGGCGGCCAGCACCAGGGAGGAGGCCAGCAGCAAGGCCAGCCCGGGGGCGGCGGCGGCGAAGGACGCCGGCGGCGGCGTCGCCGCGGCGGACGCGGCCGCAGCGGCCAAGGCGGCGGCCAGCAGCAGCACGGCGGCCAGCAGCATGGCGGACAGCACGGCCAACGCCAGGGCGGCCAGCAACATCGCGGCCAGAACGGCGGCGGGCCCCGTCCCCCTCAGATTCCTCAGGCGCCGGTGAAAACCGACGTCGAGCAGCGCTTCTCGGCGCTGACGCCCGTCGATCCCTATCAGTGGTTCCAGCTCGAGAAGGGCTCGACCGACCCGTCGATGCGCGCCCTCGATCTGCTGGCGCCCATCGGCAAGGGAACGCGCGGCCTCATCGTCGCTCCCCCCAAGGCCGGCAAGACAACCTTCCTCAAGCAGGTCTCCAACGCCATCAAGGAGATCGACCCCAAGGTCCGGCAGTACTGCCTCTTGGTCGACGAGCGTCCGGAAGAAGTCACCGACTTCAAGAGGTCGGTGCCCGCCGAGGTGTGGGCGTCTTCCTCCGACCAGACCTACCAGCAGCACAAGAAAATCGCCGAGGACCTGTTCCGCACGGCGCTCGAGAAGGTCGTGGAGGGCGAGGACGTGTTCATCCTGCTCGATTCACTCACACGCCTTGCTCGTGTTTATAACCAGTTCGCGACCGGGTCCCGGACGATGTCCGGCGGCCTCGATTCGCGCGCGATGGAGATTCCGCGCCGCTTCTTCGGCGCGGCGCGCAAGCTCGAAGGCGCGGGGTCGCTCACGATCCTCGCGACGATCCTCGTCGACACGGGCTCGAAGATGGACGACATCATCTTCCAGGAGTTCAAAGGGACGGGCAACATGGAGCTCGTGCTTTACCGCCAGGCGGCCGAGCAGCGCATTTTCCCCGCGCTCAAGGTCCGCGACAGCGGCACCCGCAAGGAGGAGAAGCTGTTCACGCCCGAGTACCTCGAGGGCGTCTATAAGCTTCGCCGCCTCGTGGCCGGCATGGGCGACATCGAGGCGATCAAGGCGTTGACCGAGATGATGCGCGTGCATAAAACCAACAAGGCGCTTCTCGAGTCTTTGAAATGATCGCGAAGATCCAGCCCGTCATCACGCCGAAGGCGCCGGCGGCGATCGGGCCGTATTCGCAAGGCATCGCGGTTGGCGAGCTGGTTTTCGTCTCGGGGCAGACGCCGCTGCGGGCGGACGGGACCTTGGTGGACGGCTCGGTCGCCGAGCAGACCGAGCAGTGCCTCAAGAACGTCCTCGAGGTGCTGGTCGCCGCGGGCCTGACAATGGACGCGGTGGTGAAGGTCACCGTGTATATGACCGACCTCGGGAAATTCTCCGAGATGAACGAGGTCTACGCGAAGCGCTTTCGCGCGCCTTTTCCGGCGCGCGCGACGGTGCAGGTGTCGGCGCTTCCCAAGGGCGCCGGCGTCGAGATCGACGCCGTCGCGGTCCGGCCTTAGGAAATGCTCGCGCGCGCGCTGCTCGCGTCCGCGCTGGCGCTGCTCATCAGCGGCGATGCCGTGCGGCTCGGGTGGGGGGCGCTTTCGCTCTGGCACCTCCTCTTCCCCTATCTCTGGATGTTCGTGCTGCTCGAATCGGGACGAGCGCGGCGGCGTATCGAGGACGGCGAGGTGTTTCTCGCGGGCGGGGCGATGGCGATGCTCTACGGCGGGGTCTACGCCAAGGACCTGCAGCACGGCCTGCATCTCGCTGGAGTCGACTGGCCGGGCGCGCTCTGCGCGATCTTCGACGGCGGCCTGACGACCATGCTGGCCCTGCACGCCGCCGAGCGCCTGCGGCCCCGCCGCGAGGAGGAGGCCGCGGAGATGGGGCTGCTTGCGACCGTCTTCCTCGTCTTCTGCTTCGGCGCGGCCGCGGCGGTCTACGGCGTCAAAACCGCCTTTAATTTCTACCGCGCCGACCGGATGCTCGGCTCGACCTGGCTCGTCGCCGACATCTTATTCGCCGGAGCGGCCTGGCTGCTCGCGCGCCGCGCCTGGACCCGCACGGAGGAGGAGGCCGAGGCGGGCCGCGAAAATTGGGTGTGGGGCCTCGCCGCGTTCGCGGTGTGGCTCCCCGGGGCGCGCTTAGTCGCCCGCGTCTGCCTGGCCGCGGAACTGCCCGGCGTCCTGCTCTATTTTTTCGTCGGCGTCTGGACTGTCACGGCCTTCGGGCTGTTCTGGAGGCTGTGGCGCGAGCGCGGCCACGGAGACCTCTTTCCCGTGTCGGGCTCCCGCCCGGCCCTGGCGGCGGCGCTGTGGCGGGCGGCGGGAGCGCTGCTGATCGTCGCGGCGTTCGGAGCGGATATCAACGACCCCGGCGCCGCCGGCGTCTTCTCAGCCGCTATCGATTGGCCTTCGCGCGCGCTGTTCGCCTGGGCGTTTCTAACCTCGCGCCTGAAGGTCTGACGTCGCCTAGTACGCGCTCCACACGCGGCCCTTCGTGTCCGTGTGCGTGCAGTTGACGAGCGCGCTCCCGTAGCTCGACCCGCCGGGCGCGTCGTTATAGTACCAGCCGCCCGCGTCGGTCGGGGCCGGAGAGCCCGTCAGCAGCACCTCGGCGTCGGCGTCCGCGTGATAGTTGGGCGTCTTCGTGCGGGGCACGGTGGTCAGGTACTTGCCCCCGACAGTCAGCCCCGTGATCGTGGCCGGGTACCGGCCTTCCCGGTCGGCGTAATAAATGTGGAGGGCCGACCGGAGCGAACCGAGGTTGCCCAGGGCCGCGCCCTCGGACGCCTTGCGGAGCAGGCTGGCGAACTTCGGAATGGAGATCGAGGCGAGGATGGCGATCATCGCGACGACGATAATCAGCTCGATGAGGGTGAAGCCTTTCTGGGGCGGCGTTTTCGGCGGCGGCATGGGCATGTCTCCTTAATATGGATTCTGGTCCATGACCATAGCCTTCCGGCGCTGGGGCAGGCCATGGCCGATACGTAAACTCATCGTGACGGCTGGGTCTTTCGCGGCTTAACATCCCGGTGCCAGATACCGGACTTCCGGCCCATGAGGTCCTAGGCCACCTGCCAACGCCCTCAATTCCCCATAGGCCCACCCCCAAACCCGAAGGGACTGTCATAATCCGAGTGTGCGAAAGTTGATTTGGATCAATAGATGAGGCGCTTTCCCCTTCGCCGCGCCCTCGGAGCCCTGCTCTCGTTCGCCATCGTGGCGGGCGCGCCGGGCTCCCAGTCCTATCAGGCCTTCGCGCAGTCGGTGGGCGGGCGCGCGGCCGAAGCCGGCTCGTCGGTCCGCGCGGTTCCCGTTCTCGGCCTCTCCGGCCTTTCTTCTCCGATTCCCTCTCTGTCGCCGTCGGCGTTGACCGCGGCGCCGGCCTTGCTGTCCGCCCCGGCCGTCTCGCCCGAGGTTCACCCGGTCGCCGCCGCCGCCCTGTCTGCCGCCGTTCGCGCCGTCCCCGCCGCCGCCCATGCGCGCGCTGTCGCGGCGGACGCCGCGTCCGCCGCACCGGCGGCGAACGTTTCCGCTATATCTTCGAAGACCGGCCCGCCCGCCCTCGCGCGGACCTTGGCCGCGGCGGCCGCCCCCGAAAAGGCCGGCGAAGCGGGAGCATTGTTCGACGGGTCCTCTGATAAGGGAACTTCGGTTCCCTCCGTCGCCGCCTCCGGCGGCTTCGGCCGCGCGCTGAAGAAAGGCCTCGCCATCCTCACCTTGTCGATCGGCATGCTCGCCTCCCAGCAGCAGGCGCACGCCCAGCAGATGGGGCCTCCGGCGCCCCCGGCTCAGACGCAGACCCAGACGCGGGCTCCGGCGGCCCAGACCCAGCCCGCGCCGGCGGCCGTCGAGGAAGCCCGCGCCGTTCTGCCCCGTCCCGTCACCGCCACGGCGGAGTTCGACCGCCAGGGCATCACCATCGGCGAGCGCGTTCAGCTGACCTTCACCTTAACCAATACCTCGGACAAGCCGGTCACGCTCCAGAATCTGCGCACCTCGATCCAGGACGCGCTTCCCGCGGACCTCGAGCTTCAGGGCAAGGGCGCGGAGCTGCCGCTGACGTTGGCGCCCGGCGAGACGAAGACGATCGCCTACGAGGCGATCCCGTTCGGCTCGGGCAAGCTCACCCTCGACGGCGGCCTCGCCGTCGTCGCCGTCGCCGAGACCGCCGCTTACCCCGAGGGCATCGAGATCGCCCTCGGCCGCCTGCCCGCGCCGGCGAACGGGCCGGAGCGGAACCTGGGCATCGCCCAGGATTCTATTGGGGCTCCCGGAGCCGTGCTCGAGGTCAAGAGCGTCCTCACCCCGGATTGGAAGAAGAAGGGGCTGCGCGACATCGTCGGCGTCAAGCGCGCCAACGGACCGGACTGGATGTGGCTGGCGGCGATTCCGCTGGGCATTCTCCTGATCGTCGGCGTGCACCGCCTCGTCGCGACGCGCAAGCTGTATCCGAAGCTCAACGACAAGCGCCTGTCGCTCGTCGCGGTCACCGAATCCGAGCTGGCGCGTCTCCGGGCCGAGTCCGCCGACCTCGACGCCGCCTCCTTCTACGACCGTTACCAGGAGCTCCTGACGGGCTTCATGGTCGACTTCGCCGGCCTGCCCAAGGCGGCGCGCGACGCGCGCACCCTCGAGCGTGACCTGCGCAAGTCTTTCTATGATGCCGGCCAGTCGGGCGTCGCCTCCCGCCTCGCCGCTCAGGCCGAGGCCGCGCGCTTCGCCGGCAGCGAGTCCGACCGGTCCGAGCGCGAGCGCATGCTCGACCGCGTGACGGCTCTCGTCGAGAGCGTGGCCGAAAAATCGGGCAAGCCGAAGTCCGAAAGCAAGATCGGCGTGCTCGGGGCCTTGGCGCTGCTGCCCGGCGCCGCGGGCCTGACCTTCGGCAGCCCCTGGGTCCTCCTCCTGCTGGCCCCGTTCGCCGGCTACCTGCTCTGGTCGTGGCGCGGACGCGCGAAGGCCGAGCGCTTCGCCGTCTCCTCCGCCGCGCAGACCCCGGCCAAGCGCACGCTGCGCGAGCGCCTCGCGGGCCTTCCGAAGATCCTGCGCCTGGCCGCCGTCGGCCTCATCATCGTCGCCCTCGCGCGGCCGATGATCGGCACCGAGCGCGCCGAGACCTTCATCCCCTCGACCGACACGATGATCTCCCTCGACCTGTCCGGCTCGATGAGCGGCGCCAAGCTCGAGGGCGTGCGCGACGCGGTGCGCGGCTACGTCGAGGAGCAGCGCCGCGGCACCGAGAACCGCGTCGGCATGGTCACCTTCTCCGACAACGCCTATCTCGACATGAAGCTGACGACGGACTACGACGCGCTGATCGCGCATCTCAAGGAGCTCGAGACGACGGGCTCGACGGCGATCGGCAAGTCGATGCTGACCTCGATCGCGCACTTCCTCGAGCTCAACGCCCTTGAGCTCGACGGCAAGAAGGATCCGCGCGCGGCCGAGGTCCAGCGCCTGCTGCGCGACCAGGGCCTGCCCGCGGCGCTCGCCTACGCCAAGCAGCACCCCGACCTGCTCAAGACGATCCTCCAGCCCGAGCGCGCCAAGATCGTCGTGCTCTTCACCGACGGCGACTCCAACTCCGGCATCGATCCTCAGGCCGCCGCAGAAATCGCCGCCTCGCTCGGCGTCAAGATCTACGGCGTGGGTATCGCGGGGCCTAACGAGTCCTTCAACGAGGCGACCTTGCGCGGCGTCGCCGAGAAGACGGGTGCCAAGTTCTTCCGCGCCGGCGACGCGAACGGGATGCGTGAGGTCCTGCTCGAGATCTCCCGCCTCGAAAAGAGCCCGGCCAAGATCGTCTCCGCCGTCTCGATCAAGGATTACACGAGCTACCTGGCGCTGCTCGCCTTCCTTCTCATCGGCCTCGAGCTCGCGCTCGCCAACACGCGCCTGCGCACCCTGTACGGCATGGCCTTCGTGATGGCGCTCAACGCCGGCCCGATGGACGTCGCCTCCACCTTGCAGTCGACGCCCGCCTCCGTCGCGATGACCCAGGTTCAGGCGCAGCCCGAGGTGCGCAAGTCGGTCACCGCCGCGGTGCCCGCCGAGGTCATCGAGGGCAACAAGCTCTACAACCAGGGCCGCTTCGCCGAGGCGCTCAAGAAGTACGGCGAGGCCGTCGAGCGCCACCCCGATGTTCCCGAGATTTACTTCAACATGGCCGACGCGTACCTGCGCCTGGGCGAGAACGCGAAGGCCGATGCGGCCTGGGCCAAGTACCTGTCCCTGACGCCCGACGCGAAGAAGCAGTCCCAGACACTTTTCAACCTCGCGAACTCCGCCCTCATGGCCGAGGACGCCGAGAAGGCGATCGAGCTATACAAAGAAGCCCTGCGCCGCGACGCGACCAACCTGGACGCGAAGTGGAACCTCGAGTCGCTTAAGCAGCAGCAGAAGGAGCAGGAAGAGAAGCAGAAGAAGGAAGGCAAGGATTCCAAGAAAGGCAAGCCCGGCAAGCAGAAGGGCAAGCCCGGCGACGGAAAGCCGGGCGACGGCAAGCCCGGCGACGGCAAGCCCGGCGAGGGCAAGCCCGGCGACGGCAAGCCCGGCGACGGCAAGCCCGGCGAGGGGAAACCCGGTGACGGCAAGCCCAAGCCCGGCGAGGGGAAGCCGGCCGATCCGAAGGAAGGAGCCGACAAGCTCGGCGACGCTCTCGGCAAGCAGGAAGGCGACGAGAAGGGCGAGGCGCGCAAGGGCATGACCCGCAAGGGCTCCGGCGTTTGGGGCATGGCCGCCCTGCCGCTCGCCTTCGCCGGCCAGGGCCTGGTCTTTTCCTCGACGATGTTCCTCTGGGTCGTCGGCATCGGCCTGCCCGTGCTCGCCCTGCTCGTCGCTTGGGGCATCAAGAAGAAGCTCGACGCGGCCAAGCGCCTGAGCCCCGGCACCGCGCCTAAGAATTTCTCCTCCTGGTGGGGCGCCCGCCGCTTCCTCGGCAAGTCGGCACTCGCCCTCGCGGCCGTCGGCCTGATCGGCCTCGCCGCGGGCGATCCTCGCGGCGGCATGGTGGATGAGCGCGTCAACTTCGGCGGCAAGGACATCGTCGTCACCGTCGACGGCTCCCACAGCATGGTGTACGCCGAAGACGGCCGCATGGAGCGCACCCAGAAGGAGCTCAACGAGTTCATCACGCGCCTTCAGGGCACCGACCGCGTCGGCCTGGTCGTCTTCGCGGGAAAGTCGCGCACGGCCTCCCCGATTTCCATCGACTACGGCAACTTCGAGTTCAAGATCAACCGGCTCGACGTCGAGGCTCGCGGCATCGGCGAAGGTTCGAACCTCGCCGCCGCGATCAAGTACTCGGCCAACCACTTCGAGACGGTCAAGAAGCTTGGCGACCGCCAGCGCATCCTGATCGTGATTTCCGACGGCGACGTTCCCGACGCGGAGATCGCGGCCGCCGTTGCCTCCGCCGCGGAGCACGGCGTCACCGTCTACGCGATCGGCGTCGGAGACCCCGCCGGCACCAGGATCAAGATGCCCACCGCCGACGGCACGGGCACCGAGTACCTGATCGACGCCAAGACCGGCTCGCCCGCCGTCACGCGACTCAACGAAGCTCCCCTGCGCCAGCTCGCCGAGCGCACCGGCGGCGCCTACTTCAAGGCCGGCGGCAAGACCTCGATCGACAGCATCCTTAAGGAAGTGTCCAAGCTCGAGAAGGGCCAGAAGGGGGACATGATCAAGTCCCCGCGCCCGGTCGGCGTGTACCTGCTCTGGCCCGCTTTGCTGCTCCTCCTCCTCGACCTCGTCCTTCCCGGCCGCTCCCTTCTCAAGCGCGGCGCGACGGCGAAAAAAGAAGGGGACAAGGCCAAGTCCAAGGCCGGCGGCATGCTGATGGGCGCCGCCTTGATCCCGCTCGGCGCCTGGCCCCAGATTCTGCCTTTCGCCGCCCTCGCCACCCTGGTCGCCGCCTACCTCGCCGCCGATTCCTGGAGCGGCGGCGCTATCACCCGGGCCGCGCGCGAGTGGTGGCAGAACCGCCGCGGCGTCATTCCTAAGGGCGTCCTGGCCGACCTGATTCACCTTTACGACCTGCGCGAGGTTGACGAGCGCCGCCTGACGCACTTCGTCAAGACCTGGCAGGCCGCCAAGGAGCCCCTACGCGATACGATGATCGCGGCGGCCTCCCACGATGAGGCCCTCTGGCGCGAGAAGCTTACCGCGATGTACCTCTCAGGCGCTTCTCCCGAAACGCTCGACAAAATCACCGCCGCCTTGCGCCGCACCGCCCGTCTTCGCTTGGAGCCGTTGGCCCCGATCATGGAGCGCATGAGCGCGCGCCAGGCGCAGATCTCCTGGCTCGCGCACACCGACGCGAACGCCCGCCTCGCCTCGCTCTCCGCCGTCGCCGCGGGCCAACCCGTCGCCTTCGAGGCGCCCAAACCCTACGCGAAGGCCCCCGGCCTCTGGGCGCGCTTCAAGCGCGGCGCCACCGTCGCGATACTCGGTCTGATGATCGTGATCACCGGCGTCTCCTCGGTCGGCACGATGAACTTCCGCGTCGAGCAGCAGGCCGCCGCCGAAACCGCGCTGAAGCTGTTCTACGCAGAGGACCTGTTCGTCTTTTCCGACCGCTATATCGACGCGCGCATCACCGAGGAGGTTCTGCCCGCCCTCAAGCGCTGGCATGAGTCCCCCAAGACCGCGGGCGCCGACTTCGAGCGCGCGCTGACGATCCTGCGCGAGTCCCCGGACCCCAAGGCCGACAATCTGCTCGTGACGATCTTCCGCCACTCCGGCGTTCTGCCCCTTAATCAGCAGGCCGAGAACACCTTGCTGCGCGCCCTCATCGAGCGCGAGAGCGACGCGCTTTGGGCCTCGATGGATGGCCTGATCGCGCAGTCGCGCAACGACCCGGCTTCGGCTCAGATGCTCGTCAAGCTCGTGACGCTCGGCGTCGAGACCGGCAACGAGAAGGCGATCGCCCAGCTCTTCCGCGTCCTCAAGAGCCCGAACAAGGAGGTCCAGCAGGCGGCGGCCTCCATCCTGTACGCGCACCTCGGCCAGGGAGGCAAGTTCTTCGACCGCCTGGCCCCGGTCCAGCTCAAGCACGCCGCCGATCCGATGCTGCAGATGTGGGCGACGAGCTTCATGTTCCGTCACATGGGCGAGCCGAACGTCCTCGAGGCCGACCTGGTCAAGGCGAAGACCTTCCTCGACAAGGCGCTGGCCAACGCGAACGCGATCGACGCGGCGCGCAAGGAGATTTACAAAAACACCCCGCCCGACCAAGAAGTGCAGGCGCCGCCCTCGATGGCCGCCATGCTTCTCAACCTCTCCGCCTCGATGCAGGGCGATTCGGCGCCGGCGCCTATGGCGGGTGCGTCGCGCTATCTCGTCACCAAGGCGACGACCGAACTCATTAAGGAGGCCGAGAAGTCGATCAAGGGGCTTCATGAGCGCCTGATCAAGGACGGCGTTGTCCTGCCCGACACGCAGAGCGGCTACGGCGGGGGCGGCGGCTACGATGAGTACGACGATTACCACGGCCATGGCGGGCGATTCGGCGGCTACGGCGGCTCGTACACGTCCCAGAACTACCGCGAGGTGTACAAGCTCGCCCATCTGCGCGCCCTGCAGGCCGCCATCGAGGAGATGGGCGCCGTCAAGGAGCCCACGAAGGAGAACGCGCCCCTGCGCGAGCTCATCGAGCGCTCCGGCATGATCGTCGAGCAGGGCCTCGAGGCGGGCGCCAAGTCCGGCATGATGGAGGGCGGCACCGCCCCCGAGATCGCCGCCGAGCAGGCCTACCCCATCCTTAAGAAGGGTGACGCCGCCTTCGCCAACCATTCCTTCCTGCGCGCCCTGCGCGAGGCGGGCCTGGCCCCCGCGTCCGGTGACCTGTCGAGCCAGCTCGCCTACCCCGAGTCCCTCGACGCGGCTCAGACCGCCAAGCTGCGCGATCTTCTTCTCGGCATCGCTCGCTCCGGCAGCGCCTGGGACGCCGAGGGCAAGTCCCGCCCCCTGACCCTCGCCGAGAAGCTCTATCTCGCCGAGGCCCTCGCTCAGGTCAACGCGATTCAGATTAAGAACTACCCCGACGCCGCCGTGGTCTCCATCGATGATGAGTCCCTGGCGTTGGCTCGCCTCTCGCTCGCCGTCGCGGCCCGCCCCAAGGACGCCGTCTTCGCGCTCTCCGCCGAGAAGATACTCATCGAGCGCGTGGCCAAGGGCCCCGTCGACGCCGCCGAGGCGGGCCCGCTGCTCACCCAGATTCTCGCCGTCGTCGCCGGCACCGAGCACGAGGCCGCGGCCCTCAAGGCGCTCACCGAGGCGCTCAAGGGCCCCAACGCCGCCGCTCTGGCTCCGGCCGCCCGCGAGCGCGCCGCGGCCGGCCTTATCAAGGTCGCCGAGGCCGCGGAGAAGGCCGCCGTAGGCCTCAAGGCCGAGCTCCTCACGGCCGGCGTGCGCGAGAGCGATCACGCCTGGCGCAAGGACCTCAAGCTTCGCCACTACCGCGCCGTCGACGAGCTGATCGCGGACGCCGCGGCGTCCCAGCAGATCAAGAGCCTCGAGGCCCTGGCCGCGGCGGCGGGCGTGACCGCCGGCGATTCCGCGGGCGAGCTGGCGGCCGACCGCGTGAACGTGGTCCTTCTCGCGGGCTACCGCCTATTCTCCGGCAGCGACTTCAACAACGCCCTGCGCGCCCAGAAGATGATGCCCGGCGCGAACAACATGCTCGGCGACTACCAGCAGTCCTACACCCGCCAGGAGATCGAGGCCATCCGCGCGTGGCTGACGTCGGTCGCCCTCTCCGGCAAGAACCTGTCCTCGACCCCCGGCGACCTGACCTACAACGAGAAGGTCTTCCTCACCAAGGCCATCGACTCCCTCGATGAAATCCTGCGCGCGAAGTTCGCGGTCGTCGCGCCCAACGCGCCCAAGACCTTGCTCGATACGGTCCTGCGCCCCGGCGAAGAGTCCCTCGCCGCGACGCGCCTGTCCTTGGCGCTCGAGGCCCGCGCCGGCGACGACGCGGCCTACGCCCTTCAGGCCCAGGAGGTCCTCTTCAAGCTCGTCGCCCTGCGCGCCGCGAACGCGACCGACGCCGAGGCGGCGCTCTCCCGCATCTACTCCCGTCTCGAGGGCTCGCCGCTCGAGGCCCAAGCCGCGGCCGCCCTCCAGGCCCAGCTCAAGGGCCCCAACGGCACGGTCCTGGCCCCGGCCGCGCGCAAGCAGGCCGACCTGGTCGTGATGTCGATCGCCGAGCAGGCCGAGGCGGCCTTCCCCTCCGATGATTTCAAGCAGGAGATCATTTTGACCGGCCTGCGCCGCAGCGAGACCGAATGGCGCGACAGCTTTCGCCTGCGCCATTATCAGGCCCTGCGAGCGGCCCTCGAGGCCAAGGCGTCGTCCGTCAAGAAGCCGACCGCCCTCCAGGCCGCGGCGATCGAGCGCGCGCGCACGGTCCTGCCGCGCCTCGAGGCGCTCGGCCTGGCCGCGGGCCTGCCCGATCTCAACGACGCCAAGGAAGCCGCCGCCGAGGTCCTGAACTCCGCCCTCCACAACGGCTACACCGTGTTCCCCGCCTCCACCTTTAACGACAAGCTCCGCGAAAAAGGCCTGATGGACCCCAATACAAGCAACGGCCTCGACGACTACAAGCAGGCCTACACGCGCCAGGAAGTCGAGGCCCTGCGCGTCTGGCTCAAGGCCGTGATCGCCTCCGGCCAGGGCTGGGAGACCGACGGCGTCACCCCGCGTCCTCTCGAAGCCGACGAGCTCAAGACGCTGAAGACGGCGCTGGCCGCCGCCGAGCTCGCCCTCAAAGGCTTCTCCAAGCCGGGCGCGAGCCTCAACGCCTTCGCGCCCCTGGCGCTCGCGGCCCTGCCCACCTTGAGCCTCGCCCCGGTGGTCTTTGTCCTCCTGGCGGCCCTCGCCGTCGCCTTCGTCGTCTGGCGCATGCTTCCGTCCGCGGGCTCCTCCGCCGAAGGCGAAGCGGCTGTCCGCGATTCGATCCCCGGCTCGGTCATCGCTCGCCACCGCCGCATCGAGCTCTCCGCCCGCCGCATGGCCACCGCCGTCAACGGGGGCTCCTTCCGCTCCCGCTTCATCGGCCCCGGCGGCACGGAGTTCGCCGAGGCCCGTCCTTATCAAGGGGAGGACCTGCGCGAGGTGGACTGGAAGACCTCCGCCAAGAAGGACGAGCTGTACGCCAAAAAGTTCGAGCTCGAGCGCGACATGCCCCTCATGCTCGTCATCGACATCTCCAAGTCCGGCCGCTTCGGCACGCGCGGCATGGACAAGCGCACCGCCATCGAGGACGCCGCGGCGGTCCTCGCGATGGCCGCGGCCCACTCCAACATCCGCGTGGGCGCGATCCTCGTCTCCGACCGCGTCGAGAAGATCATCCCCGCGCGCGGCGGCTCGCGCCATGCGATGACGATCGTCGACGCGATCCTCAAGGGCGAGCCCACCGGGAACGCCACCGACCTCAAGCCCGGCCTCGAGGCGGCGGGCAAGCTCCTCGGCTCGCGCGCCATGGTCGCCGTCCTCTCCGATTTCATCGCGCCCGACTTCAAGGACGCCCTCGGCGCCATCGCCGCGCGCCATGACGTGCGCGCCATCCGCGTCACCGACCCGGCCGAGCTGGCCCCGCTACCCGACGTCGGGCTGCTGCCCGTCGTCGACGCCGAGACGGGTGCCGTCCGCATGCTCGACACCTCTTCCCGCGCCGGCCGCGCCGAGTCCGCTTCCGCCATCAGCCGCCGTGAGGCCGCCGTCGAGGCCGCCTTCGACGCCTCTCGCATCAAGCCGATTTCAATCTCCACCGAGGGAGACCCGCTCGAAAGCCTCGAGCTGTCCTTCCATCCCAAAGCCAAGCAGCCGACTAATCGTTAAGGAGCGTTATGAAGAAAGTTCCCTGCCTCTCTAAACTCGCCGTCGCGGCCCTGATCGCGGCCTCGCCCGTCGCGGCCTCCGCGCAAACGGTGTCCGGCCGCGTCGTGGTCCCCGGCGTCTCCGGCGGGATCGTCCCGACGCTCGGCGCCGGCCTCGGCGCGCCGCTCATGAGCGGCTCCCTGAGCCCCGCGGCGCTCTCCTTGACGCCGTCGCTCGCGGCCCCGTCCGCCGCGCTGGCCCCGTCCTTGGTGCCCGTCGCTTTGGCGCCGGCCGTCGCGGCTCCTTCGGCCGCCGCGCGCATGAAGGACGCGACCGCCGCCTTGGCGGCGATGCCCGACCTCGGCAAGGCCTCCGGCGCCCAGACGCACGGCGCGGGCACCGCGCTTGAAGCGGCGCTCACCGGCGAGCGCCTCGCCTCCGCCGCCTCGGCCGTCGCTCCGGCGAACGTCGCCTTCGCGCAGGGCGCCTCGCCCGAGCTCGCGGCCCTCGCCGTCCAGAAGGCCGAGATCGTCAAGAAGATCCGCGCCGAGATCTCCAAGGTCATCGTCGGCCAGGAAGAGATGGTCGACTCCATCATCACCGCGATGATCGCCTCGGAGCATGTCCTGCTCGAAGGCGTCCCCGGCGTCGCCAAGACTCAGACCGTCAAGGCCTTCTCCGACGCGGTCGAGGGCGGCTTCCAGCGCGTGCAGGGTACTCCGGACAAGCTGCCGTCCGACCTTCTGGGCGCTGAAATCCTTCAAGAGGACCCGGCGACCGGTCAGAAGGCGATCAAGCTCGAGAAGGGCCCCGTCTTCACCAACATCCTCCTCGTCGACGAGATCAACCGCATGATGCCGAAGACGCAGGCGGCTTTGCTCGAGGCGATGGCCGAGGGCCGCGTCACGATCGGGCGCAACACGCTCGATCTGCCCAAGCCCTTCATGGTGCTCGCCACCCAGAACCCCATCGAGCAGGAAGGCGTGTACCGCCTTCCCGAGGCCCAGCAGGACCGCTTCATGTACAAGGTCCTCGTGCCCCGCCCGGCCATGGGCGAGCTCAAGGAGATCATGGATCGCTTCAGCAAAAAAGACGGCCAGCCGCGCGCGGGCAAGATCACCTCGCTCGATGAGATGGTCGAGATCCGCAAGGTCGCCGAGCAGATTCACGTCGATGAGGCCATCAAGGACTACATCGTCAACCTCGTCGAGGCCACGCACAATCCGACGCGCTACGGGATCGATGCCAAGGACGCCATCGAGTCCGGCGCCTCTCCCCGCGCGGCGATCTTCCTCCTCAAAGCCGCCAAGATCAACGCGCTGCTCAACGGCCGCGCGTGGGTCAGCCCGGCCGACGTGCGCGAGGTCGCGACCCGCATCCTTCGCCACCGACTGACTTTGAGCTACGCGGCGAACAACCTCACCACGGACATGGTCGTCGACAGCATCCTCAGCAAGGTCCCGGTGCCCAAGCCCGTCGTGCGCGCGGCGGCGACGTTGGCTCCGTCGGACAAGAAGAACTGATCCTATGACCGTCGTGTTCGCGCTGGCGGCCGTTCTGGCCGCCAGCGCGGCGTCGGCGCAGGTTCGCACCTCCTCTCCCCGCCTGTCCGCGCTGAACCTTCCGCGTCTCTCCGCGCCGGCGATCCACGACCACTCCCTCAGCCTCGCCCCGTCGCTTCTGGGGACGCGCGTCTTGGGAGTCCCCGGTCCGGGCGTCACGCCGGAGCATCTTTCAGCAGTCAAAGCTTTGGCGGAGCGTTCCGGCAAGGCCATCGTCATCCACGGCAGCCGTCAGACCGGCTTCAGCGCCCATACCGGCCTGCCCTTCGCCCCGGAAACGGATCTCGATCTCGGAGTGATCGGTCCGCAGGAGGCCATCCTCGACATCTCGCGCGACATGTGGGACGGCCGCGTTCCTCACATGCAGCACATGCCGATGATCACGGTTCCCTCCATCGAAGACGCCGTGGGGCGCGGTCATCTCGTCGTGGCGCCCGCGCCTCCTCGCCTTCCTTTCGAGCTCGAGTCCTTGCGCAAGCGGGCGCTGCCCTGGCGCACCGACGAGCAGCTCTCCAAGCTCGCGTCCACCTCGCGCGGCGCGGGCGATACCTTCCGCTTCTCGGTGATCGGCGACGCCGAGCCGGGGCGCTTCTGGATTTCGCGCAAGCTCTTCAATCGGCCGGGCGTCTTCTGGAGGCTGCTGTCCCGCGCGGATCGCGCGGGGTCGGACTTCATCGTTCAACTCGGGGACATGGTCAGCCGCGGGAGCGCCGTCAATTTCTGGTCGTTCATCCGCGGTCTGTTCTCCGTGGGGCCGCGGACTCCGTATCTGACCGTGATCGGTAATCATGACCGGCGCGCTCCGCATGGGGTGACCGACGACGTCGTGTATCGGGCGACCTTCGGGACGCCGGACTATGCGTTCGTGCGCGGGGGCTGGAAATTCGTCGTCGTGGACTCGAGCGCGGGGCGCATCACGAAGGAACAGCTGTCATGGCTCGCGCGCGAGCTCGATCCGGCCATTCCCACCGTCGTCTTCACGCACATCCCGCCGGCGCCGCTCTCGGAGTGGACCGACTGGGGCTCGTTTAAGGGGGCGGGGGGATTTAAAGAGGGGAGCGTGGATTTCATGCGTCTGATGTCGGCGAACAAGGTCGCTCGCGTGTACATGGGCCACATCCACGGCCTGGGCGCGCTCGAGCGCGGCGGCGTTCGGTATGTCCTCACCGGGGGCGGCGGCTCACCGCTGTTCCCCGGCCCGGTCAAGCGCAAGCTGCATCACTGGCTGTCGGTCGAAGCGGGGCCTAACGGCATCGTTGAGACCGTTCATGCGGCCGACGGGTCGTCGTTCCCCCTGTAGAATCGCTGTTGATAATCACTCTTCCCGGGAAGAGTGATGATCGCTAGTGAATCCGACTCGCACCGGTGCGAATTGCGGTCCTAATGGGATTAGGCTGGGGAATCCTAAGCAGATAATTCAGGGGGCTGCCATATTGGAACAGCTGCGCAGGCGCCCCGCGGCGGAGCGCTATTTCTTGGCGGCCTGCTTCTTGCCGGCCCCGCGGCAGGTTTGAGCGCCCAGCGGCGATTCGGTCTTGAAGATGAAGGTCGCGGTCTTATACCCGTCGCGCAGCTTGATGGTGAGCAGGCTCGTCAGCATGGAGACGCGCGAGCTGACGGTGATGTAGTCTTTGCCCGGGCCCTCGGGCTCGTCCGCGTCGTCGGAGACGACCATGGTCCCGGTGATCGACTTCACGCCCATGGTCTTGAGCATGGGATTGTTCGGCAGGACGGTGAGAACGCGGTAGCGGTCTTCCTCGCCCAGGGGGACGATGTCGGCCTTTCCCCAGCTGACCGCGGGCTTCTTCGGGTCGCGGAACTCGGCGACGACCGCCTTGGGCCCCTTGGTGAACGCGACGAGGACCTTGTCTTTATAAACCTTGCAGTCGCGGTCGACGAGCCATGAGCCGATGAGCGGCTTGATCGCGGCGTAAGCGTCGCCCTCCGCGCGGACGGCGGAAGAGAGGCAGAGAACGAGCGCGGCCAAAGCGATGTTTCGGATCATGCCGAAACGATACGAAACTTAGTGAGACGGGGCGTTGGTGACTTTCGCGTCGGCCGTCAGCTTGAGCTCGACCGGGGAGTCGCCGCGCAGGACGACGACCGTGATCTCCTGGCCGGGGATGAGCTTAGAGAGCGCGGCGGCGATGTGGCCGGCCGCTTCCGCGCCGCCTTCGCTGATGGTCGCCTCGCCGATCCCGATGATCAGGTCGCCGCGCAGGACGCCCGCCTTCTCGGCGGCGGAGCCGTGGCGCACGTACTCGACCTCGAGGCCGGCTTCGGGCGCCATCGGGTCGGAGAGATTGGCGATGATGCCGAGCGACGCGGTGCCGATGTTTCCGGTCTTGGCGTACTGCGCCATGACGCGGCCCACTTCGGGGGCCATGATCGAGAAGCCGAGGCCTTCGGAGCCGCCGCTCTGCGTGTAGATCTGCGTGTTCACGCCGATGACCTCGCCGCGCGCGTTGAAGAGCGGGCCGCCCGAGTTGCCCGGGTTGATCGACGCGTCGGTCTGGAGGTGCTTCACGTACATGTTGCCGCGGCCGTCCATGCCGCTGACGACGCCGGCGGTCACGGTGAACGGGAGGCCGCGCGGGTAGCCGGTGGCGGTGACCTCTTCGCCTTCGCGCGGGGCGGAGGAGGCGAGCTTGACGGTCGGCCAGGGCTTGCCGTCGGCGCGGGGGGCGAGCTGGACGATGGCGAGATCCTTGTCGTGGTTGACGGCGAGAACCTTGGCCTTGACGACGCCCTGGACGCCGGGGATGCGGGCCTCGACGAACTGGCCGGGCTCGCGGGAGCCGACGACGTGGGCGTTGGTGATGAAGACGCCTTCGGGAGTCAGGATGAAGCCGGAGCCGGTGGCCATGCCCTGCCCCATGCGGACGAGGACGTTGACGACGGAGCCTTTGACGCGGGCGACCATCGCCTCGCGGGACTCGACGGCGGCGGCCTCGGCGGGCGCGGCGGTCAGGCCGAGCGCTTTGTTGAGGGCTTCCTGGACCTCGGGCGGGAGCTGGGCGCCTTCGGGATGGGCGTGCTGGATTTTTTCGATGGCGACGCGCGCCGCTGCCTGATCGACCGGAGCGTGCGACGGCATGTTCGCGGTGGAGAAGGCCGCGCCGACGACGAGCAGGGCGGCCAGCGCCTTCGTGCCGAACTTCATGCGGAAGGCGCGCTCCTTGCGGGCGGAGAGCCAGCCGTAGAGCAGGGAGGACACGCCGAGCAGGCCGGCGATAATGGTGAAGGCGGTGCCGGCCATCGGCGAGACGCTCAGGGTGACGAGGTACGCGCTCATCGCGACGAGATTGAAGACGAGGTGGGCGATGATCGGGGCGGAGAGGCTGCGGCTCTTATAGGCGGTGTGGGCGAGGAAGAGGCCCATGGAGGCGTTGAGGGCGAGGACGAAGGGGCTGAAGCCCCAGGCGGCGAAGTGGGCGGCCGCGAAGCTCAAGGCGGAGAGGGACGCGGCGATGGGGAAGGCCCGGCCCGAGATCCAGGAGCTGACGCGCAGGAGGCGCTTGGCGCCGTCGACGACGCCGGCCGCGTTGGGCAGGCCGTCGATCATGGAGGTGAGCCAGCGCGAGAAGGGCTTGACCGCGGCCAGCGCCAGGAAGACCGCGCCGAAGCCGAGGAGGCGGTAGGTGACCTCTTCCATGGCCACGGCGAAGGGGAGGTTGAGGCCGAGGAAGAGGGCGGGGGAGTTGGCGAGGGCCTCCATGATCTGCGCGGGGCCGTACTTGACGAGGAGGGCGACGCGGCCGAAGCCGCTCAGGGCGGTGTCGGACATGTACTGCGGCCAGGGGAAGATGTTAAGGATCGGGCGAAGAGTGACCTCGAGGATGGCGGCGAGGCCGACGAGGTTGAAGCCCTGCTTGAGGCCGTAGCCGACGCGCTCCTTGAAGGTCATCGGCTGCGTGAGAGGGCCGCCGAACTCGTCGACGGTGGCGGCGCGCTTGGCGGCCTGGAGCGTCTTGTGGGCTTCGTACTTTCCGGAGAGCGCGGCTTTGAGTCCCGAAGAGCGGGAGGCGGTTTCGCTGCCGGCGACGCCCTCGACCTCGCCGGATTTTTCGCTCGAGCCGTCGAAGTTCACGGCGTCGACGGCGTTGGCCTTGGGAGCGGCGGTTTTCGCGCCGATCATGACGCCGATGAGGCGCGACCAGGTCGTCTTCTGGCGGACGGGCTCGGCGGCCTTGGGGGCGTCGGGGAGCTTGGGGGCGTCGGCCGCGGCGGAGAGGTTCGCGGCGGCAGCGGTAAGAGCGAGAGGCGAGGCGGTGACGGCGGAGGCGATGGGGGAAACGGAGGAGACGGGAGCGGGAGCGACCGAGGGGGCGGAGAGGGAGCCCGCGAGGCTCGCGGCGCCGAGGGAGAAGGCCGGGGCCATATTCGGGCCGGCCGTGATCCCTACCGGCGAGACCGGCATCGCGCTCGTCTGGCCGGCCGAGACGCGCACGACCTGGGCGGAGGCCTCCTGGGGAACCGAGCCCAGGAGGAGGGCGGCGGCCAGGATGGTCGAGAAGGCGCGGCGTGTGCAGGTCTTCATGGTCCTAGTGTAGCCGTTGTCCCCGGTTCGGCCCCGGGCCGGAGGTCCCAAGAAGAGGTCTTCTTTGGTCCCTCCCGCATAGGCCCGTTGGACCCCCCTTCCTTAAGTGAGTCGGGACGGCTATAATCCATACCATGGCTTTGCGCGTCTACGAGTACGAGAAATGCTCCACCTGCCGCCAGGCGCTCAAATTTCTGGACGCCCGGAAAACGGCGTATCAGAGGGTGGCGATCGTCGAAACGCCCCCGACCATGGCCGAATTGAAGGCCATGCTGGGGTTCGTCGGCGACCTCAAGCGGCTTTTCAATACCTCCGGAGTCGTTTATCGTGAATTGGGACTGGGAGAGAAGCTCAAGACGATGAGCGAAGCGGAATCTTTGTCGTTGTTGGCCAAAAACGGAAAGCTGGTGAAGCGCCCTTTCGTTCTCCTGAAGGACCGCGGCCTGGTCGGGTTCAAGCTCGACGAGTGGAAGGCGGCGTTTAAGTGAAATTTTCGGTCTTAATACCCGCCTACAACGAGGCGCGCACCTTGGCCCGGTGTCTTGAGGCGGTGTACGGCCGCAATCCCGGGCGCGACCTCGAGGTGATCATCGTCGACGACGGCTCGACCGACGGGACGTACGAGGCCGCCGTGGCCGCGGCCGAGGGGAAGCCGGGCGCGAAAGTTCTCCGGCACGACAAGAACGCGGGGAAGGGCGCGGCGATCCACACGGCGTTGGCCGCCGCGACGGGCGACGTCGTGATCATCCAGGACGCGGACCTGGAGTACGATCCGGCCGAGTACGCGAAGCTGTTCAAGCCCATCGAGGACGGCGGGGCCGAGGTCGTGTACGGCTCGCGCATACTCAATCCCGATCACGGGCGCTCCTACGCGCGCTATTACTGGGGAGGGCGCCTCGTGTCGTGGTGGACGAACGTCCTGTACGGCTCGACTTTGACCGACGAGCCGACCTGCTACAAGGTGTTCAAGACGCCGCTGCTGCGCGAGCTCGACCTGAAGTGCAAAGGCTTCGAGTTCTGCCCCGAGGTCACGGCCAAGGTCCTGCGGCGCGGCATCAAGATCTACGAGCTGCCGATCTCCTACCGTCCGCGCCGCATCGAGGAAGGAAAAAAGATCCGCTGGACCGACGGCGTGATCGCCCTATGGACCTTGCTGAGGCTCCGCTTCTGAGGCCCGTCCGTGCGTAAGCGCGCGGCCGCGGTCTCCCCGTGGGCGTGGGCGGCGTTGGCCGTCTTCGCCGCGGCGGCGGCGCTGCGCTTCACGGCGATCGGCTACGGCCTGCCGCAGACCTACAACGCGGACGAGCCGCACCTGATCAACCTGGCCGTGTCCTTCGGCGGCGGCAGCCTGCGCCCGCATTCGTTCAAGTATCCGACGCTGTGGCCGACCTTGCTCGCGGGCCTGTACGGGACCTGGTTCGCGCTGTGGTCCGCGTTCGGCCTGCGCAAGAGCGCGCTCGATTTCGTCGCGCTGTACGGCTTTGAGCCGACGGGATTCTTCCTGATCGCGCGGATCGTGTCGGCGCTCGCTTCGCTTGGGGCGCTCGTCGTCGTGGCGCGCGCGGAGCGCAGCGGGAAGGACGAGGGGCGCTGGCCGTACGGCGCGCTGATCCTGGCGTTCGCGCCGGCGCTCGTGGACCTGTCGCACGGGGCCAAGCCCGACATGCTGATGCTAATGTTCATCTCGGGCGCGTGGGCGTGCGCCCTGCGCTTCCAGGCGGGAGGCGCGCGCGGCTGGCTGTACGCGGCGGGCGCGCTCGTGGGCGCGGGCTGCACGACTCAGTACACGGCGGCGCCGGCCGCGTTGATCGTGCCGCTCGCGTGGCTGCTGCGCGACGGCGGGCGCGCGCCGCTGGCGTGGCTGTTTCAGGCCGCGCTGATGTCCGCCGCGTTTTTTTTCCTCGGCTCGCCGTATATCGCCATCGACCTGCGCCGCTTTATATCGGACTGGACCGACTACGGCGACTTAAGCCGCCTGCGCCCGCACGACGCCGCGGCGATGGCCAAGGGTGTGGCCTACAACCTGTGGACGTACGGCGGGGAGGGTTCGCCGGCCGGGGCGGCCGCGGTCTTGGGAACAGGGGTGCTCGCCTGGAAGCGACCGCGGCGCGCCCTGCTCCTGTTCCTTCCGGTCGCGGCGTACTACGCGGTGCTGTCGGCCAGCACCGACGGCGGCTGGCAGCGCTACCTGCTCGGCGCGTTTCCGGCGCTGGCGCTGCTGTCGAGCGAGGGCCTGGCCCTGCTCGGCGGTGCCAGCGCCTGGCGGCGAACGGCGGTCGCGGTCCTCGTCGCGGCGCCTGGGCTCATCCTGTCGGCGCGCTACGTCGGAGAATTGCGCCAGCCGGACACGCGCGCGCAGGCCGGGGCGTGGCTCACGGCGAACGTGCCCGCCGGGGAGACGATCCTGCTCGATCAGCCGCACGCGTCTCCGCGCGCGATCCCGTCGAAGGACCAGTGCCTCGATCTCGCGGCCCGCACCGCCGCCGCGGGCTCGCCGCGCGCGAAGCTGTGGAAGGCGATGGCCGACCGCCACCCGGGCGGCGGCTGGCGCATCTACCGCATCCAGCGTTCCGCGGGCGACCTGTTCTCCTCGCCGCGCCACGTCGCCGCCGCGCAGGCCGACGGCGACTTCCTGGATGTGCGCCCCGGGCTCGATCCGGTGCGCGCGGTGCGCGCGAAATGGGTGGTGACCTCGAGCTTCGGCGCCGATCCGCGCCGCGCGCGCGAGCTCGCCACGTTCTTCGCTGAGCTGGCCGCGGGCGCCGATCTGGTGCGTGAGTTCCCGTTCGAGCCCGGCGCGACGATGGGCCCTTGGCTGCGCGTGTGGAAGCTCCGGCGATGAAGGACCGGCCGCGCGCGGCGATCGTCCTCCTCGGCGCGCTCATCGGCCTGTGGGGCCTGCGCTGGGGCCTGCCCGACCGCGCGCGCCTGGCCCTCATCCTGCCGCCGGGGCTCGACGGCCCCGCGTTTCACGAGCGGCTGGCGAGCTCCTGGTCGAAGATGCACGAGCGCCTGGGCGCCAACCTGATGATCAACCCGGAGTCCTACGCGACTTTCACCGGCGTGCAGCGGGTGAAGGCGGGCTGGACCGAGCCGCCTGATCTTCTTCTGAATTCACTGCGTTCGTTCTATGTGCGCTCGGAGTACGAGGACGAGCAGTCGGCTCTGCTCGCGCTGTCGCGCATGCGCCCTCGCCAGCTCAACTTCAACCCGCACCTGTTCACCTACGGCGGCGCGTACCTGTATCCGCTCGGCGCGTGGGAAGGCTTCGGCGCCGTCTTCGGGGCGGTCAAGCTCCACACCGGGCTGGCCCCGTACCTGGCGGAGCCCGCGAAGATGGGCCAGCTGTACTACTGGGGGCGCGTGCTGAGCGCGTTCGCCTTCATCGGCTGCGCGCTGCTGCTGCTGCGCCTCGGGCGCGCGGGCCTGGGCGACGGAACGGGGCCGGTGGCCGCGTTCCTGTTTCTCTTCATGCCCGCGGCGATCGTTCACGCCCACAGCCTCAAGAACCACATCGTCTGGACCTTCTTCGCCTTGCTGACGCTCGAGCGGAGCCAGGCCGTGCTGGCGCGGGGGGGCCTGAAGGAATACGCCCTGGCGGGAGCGGCGGCGGGGCTGACCGTGGGCTCCTTCCTGATGGGCTGGCCGGCGACGGCATTCGTGGCTTTGGCGGCCTGGCTGAGCTGGCGCGGCGGACAGTCCACGGCCGCCGAGGCCGCGCGCGGCACGGCCTTGGCCGCCGTCTGCGCCGTGGTCGCGTTCTTCGTCACGAATCCCTATTGGCTTCTCAGCATGGGCGAGGCGGTCGCGGAGATGAAGGCGCTCAGCGGGAACTCCTACTTCGACTGGCGCAGCCCGGCGATCTTCCTCGTGAAGGCGATGCCGCGCGCGATCACCTGGCCTGTGGCTTTGCTGTTGTTTGCCGGCGTCATCGTCGCGGCCCGGCGCGGCCGCCGCGACCCGTCCTTGCTTCTGGTGCTCGGCGCGTTCGTCGCCGGCCTGACCTTCTCCTTCGCCTCGCCCGACGTCCTCACCGCGTTCGGCGCGCGCTACGGCCTGGGCTGGGTCGCGATCGGCCTGCTGCTGGCCGCGCGCGCGGCGACCGAGGCGTGGAGGGCGGCGCGTCCCGGCCTGCGCCCGGCGCTCGGCGCCGTTTTCGCGCTCGTCGCCCTGCACCTGTCCCTGACGGGCGCGACCTACGCGCACAGCTTCGGCCTCGCCGCGGGCGCGCGCTCCAATCATATCCTGGCCGGCGCCTGGATCGAGAAGAACATCCCCGCGGGCGAGCCGATAGGCCTGCTGCGCCTGCCCCAGCCGTCGAACGCGCCCTTCTTCCGCTACGACCGCTACGAGCTCGTCTTCATCGAGCCGAGCCTGTTCCCGGTCCTGCCCGCCGGACAATTGCCGCGCTACCTGGCGTTGACCGCCCCGATCCACGACGACCGCCCGGCGATGGAGCCCAATCTGTCGCGCTACGAGAGCCTGGCCGTCTTCGAGCGCGCCCGGCTCGTCCCGTGGATCGCCGTCGACCCGGTTTCTTCGAACGCGAATCCCCGCATCGAGATTTACCGTCTGATACAATGAACACCTCGGCCATGCTCACCCCGCCCTCGAAGCTTCCCCGCGTCCTGCTGATTCTTTTGCTTCTCGGCCTGGCCCTGCGCGGCGGCTTCTCCTTGTTTCTCAAGGAAAAGGCGTATCAGCCCGACGAGGGCGTCTACATCAGCCTGGCGCGCGACCTGCGGGCCTTCGGGGTTTACGGCGAGGGCGGCATTCCCACCGCCGACAAGCCGCCCGTCGTGCCGCTGGGGCTGGCCGCGTCCTTTTCGGTCTTCGGCCAGCGCCTGTGGATCGCGCGCCTGTTTAATTCGTTGCTGAGCGTCCTCAGCGCCTGGCTCCTGTACGAGTACGGGACCTTGCTGTTCGGCGCCGCCGTGGGCAAAATCGCGGCGGGGATCGCGGCGCTGTACCCGTTCTTCGTTTATTGGTCGGGAATACTGATGAGCGAGACCGCGGCGATCTTTCTTGTCGTGAGCGCGCTGTACCTGACGCAGCGCGTCGTGCAGAAGGCGGGACGACCCTGGGAGGCCTGGCTCGCGGGGCTGTGCTGGGGTCTGCTGGTACTGACGCGCGCCCAGAACCTGTACTGCTTCGCGGTGCTGGCGGCCTGGCTCGCGTTCGACGCCCTGCGCCGGCGCCGGACGTTCCCGTTCCTGCCTTTCGCGCTTCCCGTCATCCTCCTTGCCGGATTGTGGATCGCGCGTAATCACCGGCTCGTGGGCTCGTGGACCATGGACACCCACTCCGGCTACACGATGATCATCCGCACGATGTTCTACGACGAGGACAACATCGACACCGGCGTCGCGCACGCCGCGCTGGAGAAGAAGGATTTTTATCCCGCCGCGATGGCTCTGTCCTTGGCCGAGCGCGACAAGTTCTTCTTCCGCAAAGCGGTCGAGTACGTGCGTGAGAACCCGGGCCTGTACCTGCGCCACTGCGCCGGAAACTTCCTCCAGTTCTGGCGGTTCTGGCCGCGCACCGACAAGACGGTCGGCGTCGTGCCCGGGACCTACCTGTTCCAGAGCCGCAATCTCTTCGTGCTGATCGCCCTGCTGACCGAGCCGTGGCTGATCCTCCTCGGCGCGTACGGCCTCTATCTCGGCCTGCGCGAGGGGCTTCCGGTCGCCTTGCCCGCGCTCTACATCCTCTGCAATACGGGAATCCACACCTTGGTCATCTCTCAGATGCGCTACCGCATGCCGGTGATGCCGCTCGTCATTCTCTTCGCCGCCTTCGCCGCGCACCGGCTCATGCGGTCCCGTCAGGAGCGTCATGGATAATAAACGGCTGGTGACCGACACGGTCCCGGAGTATCACAGCGCGAATCCGGTCATCCGGGGCCTGTTCACCAAGCGCCTCGACATCGCCTTCGAGTTCGGGGCTCTCGACGCGGACAAGGAGCTCGACGTCCTCGACCTCGGCTGCGGGCCGGGCCTGCTGCTCGAGATGTGCCGCGCGAAATTCCCTCGACATCGTTACTCAGGCTGGGACTACCACGAGGACGTGCTCAAGCTCTCGATGCCCGGCGTGGATTTCAAGCGGGTCGACCTCCTCAAGCCGGAGACGCTTCCCGCCAAGCAGTTCGACCGGATCTTCTGCCTCGACGTGCTCGAGCACATTCCCGTTCTCGAGCCGGTCCTGGCCACCGTGCGCGGTCTGCTCAAGCCCGATGGCCTACTCGTCGTCTCCGAGCCGACCGAGAGCCGCCTTTATCAGCTGGGCCGCCTTCTGTCCAAGGGCACGACCTCGTCGATGGACGGGCCCACCGGAACGCCGCACTACTTCAACGCCGCGCAGATTCACCAGATGTTCCTGAAGGGCGGCTACGAGTGCCGCGCCCAGCGCATGATCCCGCCGTGGCCCATCGACCTGTTCCACATCACGCAGTACGGCCTCAAGCCGTGACGATCCTCGTAACGGGTGCGACCGGCTACATCGGCCGCCGCCTGACGGCGCTTCTGTGCGCGAAGCACCGCGTCCGCGGACTGGTCCGCGACGCCGCGCGCGCGAAGGGCCTCCTGCCGGCCGCCGTCGAGCTTGCCGTCGGCGACATGACCGACCTCGCTTCGCTGAAGGCCGCCGCCGCGGGCGTCGACGCCGTCGTTCACCTGGCCGCGCTTAAGAGCGACGAGAAGGACATCGTCGCGGTCAACGTCGGCGGCGCGCGCAACTTGGCCGAGGCGTGCAATACCGCGGGCGCGCGGCGCGTGATCAATGTCGGCAGCCAATCCGCTCGCATGGCGCGCCGCGGCGACTACGGCAACACGAAGGCCGAGTCCGACTCCATCTTAAACTCCTCCGGGCTCGATGTCACCACCTTGCTGCCGAGCGTCGTCTATGGCCCCCAGGATCCCGGCGTGTTCGGCAAGCTCGCGCGCGTCGCGGCGACCGCGCCGGTCGTGCCCGTGATCGGCGACGGCAAGGCGCGCTACCAGCCCGTCCACGTCGACGATCTCTGCGCGGTGATCGAAGGCTGCCTGCGCGAGCCCAAGACCGGCGGCAAGACCTACAGCGTCGGCGGCCCCGAGGCGATCACGCTCGAGGGCCTCATCGACTTGGTCGCCGCGCGCCAGGGCAAGAGCCCGATCAAGGTGCACCTGCCGGGGCCCGTCGCGATGCTCATCGCCAACGCGATGGCTCTTGTCTTCGCCTCGCCGCCGCTGTCGCGCAGCAACGTCCTCGGCGCGATCCAAAGCGTCCCCGACGCCGACTACACCGGGATCTTCGCCGAGCTGGGCCTCAGGCCCCGCACGCTCGCCGAAGGCCTGACGGGCGGCATCTGATGAAGATCGGGATCGTCGGCATGGGCAAGATGGGGCTCACGCACGCCGCGATGCTCGAGGTCCTCGAGCCCGGCTGCATCGCCGGCGTCGTCGAGGCGGAGCGCGGCAACCACGGGACGATCAAGAGCCTCGGGCTGCGCGCGCCTGTCTACGCGGACCTCGAGAGCCTGCTCGCCGCGCACGCGCTCGACGCGGCGATCGTCAGCACGCCGACCTTCACCCATTACTCGATCGTGAAGACCTTGATCGAGCGGGGCGTCGCCGTGCTGATCGAGAAGCCGCTCGCCGAGAACCTCAAGAAGTGCGCCGCGCTGGCCGCGCTCGCTGCGAAGAAGAAAGCGGTCACCGCCGTCGGCTATTCGATCGACTACGACCCCCTGTTCAACGAGGCGCGCCGCCGGCTGCCCGAAATCGGGAAGCTCAAGCGCTACACGGCGTGGGTCGAGCACGCCGAGGTGTTCGGCCCCAAGAAGGGCTGGCTCTTTCAGAAGGAAAAATCCGGCGGCGGCGTGATCATCAACCCCGCGCCGCACATGCTGTTCTTCCTGCTCGAAGCCTTCGGCCTTCCGAAGTCGGTGCGCGCGGAGCTTAAGAGCCCCTACAGCGCCGTCGAGGACGAGGCGCTCGTCGCGCTCGAGCACGAGAGCGGCTGCACGGGCACGCTCAAGGCGAACTGGAGCGTGCCCGGCAAGCCGGTGCTCGAGCTCGCGTTGTACGCCGAAGGGGAGAAGGGGTCGCTCGCGGTCAGCGGCGACGAGCTGCTCCTCGAATCGGGAGTCCGCGTCGAGAGCGTGCGCCGCGCCGACCTGCCGGCGGAGACCGTCTTCGAGCTCTCGCCCGAGGCGCGCGCCGCCAACTACTACCGCGAGGACCGCGAGTTCCTCGAGGACGTCCGCCTCAAGCGCGTCCCGCGCAACTCGATCGAGAGCACGCTGAAGGTGGACCGGCTCATCGACGCGATCTACCGCGCCGGGGCGAGCGGGGAGGCGGTCGCGTGGAGCTGAGCGCGCGTCTGCCGTCCGCCGCCGTATGGCAGGCCGATCCCGCGGGCCTGGGCGGCTTCCTCGACTGGCTCGAGGGCCGCGGCGTCACGGAGATTCTGTGGACCCCCGAGCCGGCCGGCCTATCGGACGCGGCGAAGGCGCTGGAGAACCGGAATCTGTCTTTGACCGTCATCCTGCCGAACATGTCTCTGTACGCGCGCGACGCGATGGACGCGGGTCCGACGGGCGCGGTCCTCAAGCGCTTCCAGGCGCTCGGGCCCGTGAGCCTGACCAAGTTAGGGCTGCGTCTGGCGCCTCGCGTGCCCGCCTTGCTTGAAAAGCGCTTCGCGGCGGGCATTCTCCTGCTTGCCGACGCGGAGTTCCTGCGCCTCTCCGGGTTGCCCGTCCGGCGCGTCGCTTTGCATAACTCCGCCGTCGACATGGCCCTCGCCCTGGGCTGCCGCGAGCTTTTCACCGAATTCTCGGACTGGACGCGCGCTCGCGGCGTCGCGGCCGTCGCCTTGACCAGCAACCCCTGGCTGTGGGACCGTCGCCTCAAGGAATGGGGCGGCTTGGGCGGCCTCGAGGTCCTGCCGGCCGCCTCCGGCGCCGGAGCGTGGGACGAATACCGGCCGAAAACGCCGGAAGACCGCCTTGTCGCCTGGAAAAAACGCGCCGCCGCGTAAATTCTCCCCAGCACCGCCAAGGTCGGCGGTAGAGGGGATAGGGGCCCGGTCATGAAGCCGAGAACCCCCCGCCATTTCCTATAATCTCCGTCTCATGGCCAAGCCCAAAGTCATCGTCGTCATGCCCGCCTACAACGCGGAAAAGACCCTTGAGCGCACGATCAAGGACATCCCGCCCGGATCGGTGGACGAGGTGATTCTCGTCGACGACTGCTCGCGCGACGGAACGGTCGCGCTCGCGAACAAACTCGGATTAACCGTAATCCAGCACAAGACCAACAAGGGCTACGGCGGCAACCAGAAGACCTGCTACACCGAGGCGCTCAAGAAAGGCGCCGACGTGGTGGTGATGGTCCACCCCGACTACCAGTACGATGCAAGGCTCGTGCCGATCATGTCGGACCTGATCACCAACGACATCTGCGACATGGTCTGCGGCAATCGCATCCGCACGCGCTGGGAGGCCCTGGGCGGCGGTATGCCGGTGTACAAGTACGTCGCCAATCGCCTGCTGACCGGCTTCGAGAATTTCGTCACCGGCCAGAACCTCGGAGAGTGGCACTCGGGGCTGCGCGCCTATTCGCGCAAGTGTCTCGAGACCGTGCCGTGGGAGGACAACTCCGACGACTTCGTGTTTGATCAGCAGTTCCTCATACAAGCCGCGATAATGAAGCAACGCTTGGGGGATGTGCCTGTCGCCGCGCGCTACTTCCCGGAGGCGTCGTCGATCAACTTCAAGCGCTCCTGCGAGTACGGCCTTTCGGCGATGTGGTACCTCGGCCAGTCCGTGCTGCAGCGCCTCGGCGTCGCGCGCTTCGCCCTGTTCGAGCCGAAGACCGCTAAATGAGCCGAGCCGCGGCGGCCTTCGCGCTGCTGACGGCGGCGCTCGGCGCGCTCTCGGCCGGGGACTCCCTGTTCGTAGCGCTTCGCCCCGGCGCCGTCCCGCTCGTCCTGCTCGCGCTGACCGTGCTGCTGGCGACGGGCTCGGGCCGGGTGCTCGTGAACGTTCTGGGCCTCGCCGACGCGAGCGAATCGCAGAAGACCTTGGTCGGCGCGACCGTGGGCCTGGGCCTGCTGGCGCTGGGGGCCTTCTTCCTCGGGGCGTTCGGCTTGTATAGGCCGTGGGCCGCATCGGCCTATCTCGCGGCGCTGTGGGTGATCGGCTACGCCGAGCTCAAGCCCGCGCTCCAGTCCCTGGCGCCCGATTGGAGCCTGCTGCGCGAACGGCCGCTCGCGGCCGCCGCCGTGGCCCTGCCGCTGCTCGCCGCGCTGTGGATGTGCCTCGTGCCGCCGCACCAGTACGACTCGCTCGTCTACCATCTCGCCCTGCCTCAGGCGTATCTGCGCGAGGGCCGTCTCTTCGCTCCGCCCGGCATCGTTTACTCGCACTTCCCGCAGAACGGAGAGATGCTGTTCACCTTGGCTCTGCTGCTCGGCTCCGACATCCTCGCGCAGATGTACATGTGGCTGTCGACGGCGCTCGCGATCTGGTGGGTGTTCGCTCTCGGGCGGCGCGAGGCGCCGATGAGCGCGGTGACCCTCGCGGCGATCTTCATCGCCACTCACACGGCGCTGCTGCTGATGGCGTCGACGACGTACGTCGAGCCGCTCGTGATGCTGTGGATCACGGCGGCGGCGTTTTCCTTCGAGCGCTGGCGCCAGCTCGCGCCGCGCGGAGGGGGGCCGCGCGGCTGGTTCGTCCTGTCGGCGCTGTTCACCGGCCTCGCCCTGGGCACCAAGTACTATGCGGGCATCGGCGCGGCCGCGTTCGGCCTGCGCCTTCTCTTTGTATTCGCCGTCGACCGTCGCAAGGAGCGCGCCGCCGATCTCGTCCTGTTCACCGGGCTGACGAGCGCCGTGTTCGCGCCGTGGCTGATCAAGAACTGGGTGTGCGTGAGCAACCCCGTCTTCCCGTTCCTGTATAAATGGTTCGAGAACACCGGCACCGGTTGGAACGCCGAGCTCGCCGAAGGCTACTTCCACGTGCTCGTCGAGTACGGCCACACCGGCGGCTTCCTCAAGAGCTTGATCTCCCTGCCGATCCTCCTGCTGCGCAACCCCCTGCGCTTCGGCGGCGGCATGGACGTCCTCGGCGACCTCGGGTGGGACGTCGCCCTGTGGCTGCTGCCGCTCGGCGCGTGGGCGGCGTCGAAGAACCGGGCCCTGCGCGGCCTGCTGCTGTTCTGCTTCCTGTGGGGCGTCGCGTGGTTCTCGAGCGGCGTCGTCCTGCGTTTTTTGACCGTGCTCGTGCCCATACTCGCGCTGCTCGGGGCCTGCGGCCTGGTCGCGCTTTGGCGCGATCTCGCACGCTGGGCCCGGCTCGTCATCGGCGGCTCGCTCGGCCTCATGACGCTCGCCCACCTCTTCCTGTTCGTGTTTGTCCACGCGACCGTCGGCTCGGGTGCCACGGCCTTCGGGCTCGAGACGCGTGAGGATTTCCTGGCGCGCCGCCTCGACTACTACTCCTGCGCCGCTTGGCTCCGGACCGAGGCCGTTGAGAATGATAAAATTCTCATGGTCGGCGAGCAGCGCGGCTACTACCTGGCCGCCGACCACCTTCCCAGCACCGTGCATATGCCCAACCTCTTCGTCCGACGCGCCAACGACGCCGCCGATCCGGCGGCGCTGCTGGCCGCCCTGCGGGCCGACGGCTTCACGCGACTGCTGATCGTGCCGCGCGAGGCCGCGCGCCTGGGTGTGGGCCTGGGCTCGCTGACGCCCGCCGGGGCCGTCAATTGGAAGGGCCTCGAGGACACGCTCAAGACCGAGTTCACGGGCCGCGGCTGCGTGGTGGGGCGGCTATGACCGAGCATATGCGAGGAAATGGTCGCGTCGATCGTCGGTGGGAGCGACCATGAGAAGCGACTACGGCCTGCTCGCGGCGTCGTTCATCTGCGCGGCCGCGGTCTCCTTTTTCCTGACCCCGCTCGTGCGCCTGCTGTCCCTGCGCCTGGGGGTGCTCGACACGCCGAGCTCGGCGGTCAAGACGCACAAGGAGCCGACCCCGGTGTTCGGCGGCGTCTCGATCTATCTGGGCTTCATGGCGACCATGCTCCTCCTGCGCCTGACGACGAGCTTCCCGACCGGGACCCTCTACAACCTGCGCGCGCTCATGATCGGCGGCACCTTGATGTTCCTGCTCGGCCTCGTCGACGACCTCAAGCGGCCCGAGGGCCTCGACTACAAGCCGAAGTTCATCGTGCAGATCATCGCCGCGGGCGTGCTCATCCTCTTCGGCCTGCGCATGCGCTTTCTCCAGCCCGCCTACGTCGCCTACGTCGTGACCATGATCTGGGTCGTCGGAGTGACGAACGCCTTCAACATCGTCGACATCATGGACGGCCTGTCCGCGAGCCAGGCGGCGGTGGCGGCCCTCGTCTTCCTGATGATCTCGCTCCCCTCGGAGGAGCTCTACGTCAACTTCGCCTCCGCCGCGCTCGCCGGGGCCGCGCTCGGCTTTCTGCCCTGGAATTTCTCGAAGAAGCGCAAGATTTTCATGGGGGACTCCGGCGCCCTTCTGCTCGGCTTCCTGCTCGCGGGCATCTCTCTGGGCACTCGCTACTCCGACGTCAACGACGCCGGCGTCTTCGCTCCCCTGCTGATCCTCTTCGTGCCGGCCTTCGATACCTTCTTCGTCAGCCTTCTGCGCCTGAACCAGGGCAAGTCCCCTTTCCTCGGCTCGCGGGACCACTTCGCGCTGCGCCTGGAGAAGATGGGCTTCTCCCGCCATCAGGTCGTGGCGATGGCGGCCGCCGCCGCGGCCTTCATGGGCTTCTGCGCGTTCCTCGTGACCCAGCTGCCGCTGCGGAGCACGGTCGCGGTGTACATCTTCGTCGCGGTCATGGTCGGCTGGGTCGGGCGCCGCATGGCGCTCGTCGAGATGAAATGAAGGTCGACGTCCTCGTCCTCGGCGGCGGCCTGGCGGGCCTCTCGGCCGCGTACCACCTGGGCCTGCGCGGCGTGCGCTCCCGCCTCGTCGTCGAAGCGAAGGAGCGGGTGGGCGGCACGGCCGGCTCGGTGACGACGGGTGCCTTCACCTTCGACTACACCGGCCATCTACTGCACCTGCATGACGCCTACGGCCAGGCCCTAATTCTCGACCTGCTCAAGGACAACCTCGCGGCGCACGAACGCAAGGCGTGGATCTACTCTTCGGGCGCGTTCACCCGCTATCCCTTCCAGGCTAATACCAAGGGCCTGCCGCCGGAGATCGTCGCCGAGTGCGTCGCGGGCTTTCTTGAAACCGTGCATCGGCCGCGGCCGCTGCCGAGCAATCCGGACTTCTTGTCGTGGAGCCGCGCGACCTTCGGCGACGGCATCACGCGTCGATTCATGAAGCCGTACAACGAGAAGCTGTGGCGGCTGCCGCTGTCCCGCCTGACGACCGAGTGGCAGGGCCGCTTCGTGCCGAAGCCGTCGCCCTCCGAGGTGGTGTACGGCGCGCTGACCGACAACAACACGTTGTTCGGCTACAACGCGACCTTCAGATATCCCATAAAGGGGGGCATCCAGTCGCTGCCGGATGCTTTAGCCGGCCGCATGGAGCCGGGAGTCGTGCGCACGGAAAGCCCTGTCGTCGCCGTCGATCTCCATGAGAAGGTCGCGCAAGTGAAGGGTCTGGGTGAAGTGCGCTATGACCGGTTAATTAATACGCTGCCGTTAAATGTCTTTTTGGATATCGCCGTGCCGCTGCCCGAAGCCGTGAGGTCGGCGCGCAAAGATTTGCGCTGGAACACCGTCTGGAATCTCAATCTCGGCATCGACCGCCCCGCTCCCGCGGACAAGCATTGGATCTATTATCCGGAAAAACGTTTTCCTTTCTATCGGGTCGGGTACTCGAGCAACTTCTCCCCAAACCTGGCGCCCGAGGGCCACGCCGCGCTGTACCTCGAGGCGGCGCGTCCCGGCGGCATGCGCGTGGACCGCGACAAGCTCGAGGCGGCGATGATCAAGGGCTTGCGCGAGGCCGGCCTTCTGCGCCGCAGCGACGAGATCTCGGCCAAGATCTGGATGCCGGTGCCGGTCGGCTACGTGGTCTACGATCGCGCAAGGACGCCCGCCGTAACCGCCATCTTTCGGCATCTCCAGACCCTCGGCGTGGAGTCGATAGGCAGATATGGCGGCTGGAAATATTCCTTCATGGAAGAGACGATCCTCGACGGCAAGCGCTGCGCCGCCCGCCTGACCGGCGGCGAAGACGCGCCCGAGCCGGCCTCCGCCGCCCCGCTGAGGGCGCTTAAATGAACCGGGCCCTGCCGCTGCTGACGCTCGTCCTGCTCTCCGCCTGCGTGGCGGAGACCGTCGAGCGCCGCCGCCCGCGCAAAGGCCCGATCAAGGAAGTGGGCTTCGTCGACCTGGGCGGCGGGCACATCCGCTACTCGATCGACGGCTGGTCCTGGTTCGTCGGCGGGCGCCGCCGCGACGCCCTGCGCCGGATGCGCAAGAACTGCGGCAAGAAGCTGGCGCCGCAGGTTCTCGACGAATATCTCCGCCAGGACGCCGACATCGCCTACGCGGGCGAGGACATCTCGACGAACATCGACCGGGGCCTGGAGCATTTCAAGATCGCGCCGTTCCAGCACATGACCTACGAATGCCGCCCGAAAGGCGCGCCGGCCGAGCCGCCGCGCGTCTCGACGGCCGCCGCGCGCGTGATCCTCGTCGTGCCCCCGGCGGAGCTCTCAACGACGACCGTCAACCCAGCCCCATCGGAGCCCCCCCAATGATCAAGCTCGACCGCGCCATCTGCATCTTCGACCTGGAGGCCACTGGGACCAACGTCCTCGAGGACCGCATCGTGGACATCTGCATATTGAGGCGTGAACCCGACGGGTCGGAGTCCATGTTTTCTTCTCTCGTAAACCCCGGCGTGCCGATTCCGCCCGAGGCCTCGGCGATCCACCACATCACCGACGAGATGGTCGAGGGTCAACCTCGCCTGTCCGACCTCGCGCCCAAGATCCTCGAGATCTTCAAGGACGCCGACCTCTCCGGCTTCAACGCCGCCAAGTACGACATACCCCTGCTCACCGCCGAGTTCAAGCGCTTCGGCGCGGAGTGGCCCGAGGCGGGCAAGCGCGTCGTGGACTCCTTCACCATCTTCGCGCGCAAGGAGCGCCGAGACCTTACCGCCGCCTATAAGTTCTACTGCGGAAAGGACCTCTCCGGCGCCCACCGCGCCGAAGCCGACGTGCGCGCCACCGCGGAGATTCTCTGGGCGCAGATCGAGAGATACGCCGATCTTCCGAAGGACGTGCCCGGCATCGAGGCGTGGTGCAACCAGATCGATCCGAGCCGCGTCGATGTGGATGGTAAGTTCGTTTGGAAAAATGGCGAAGCCGCTTTCGGCTTCGGAAATAAGCATAAGGGTAAAACGCTGAGAGAAGTCGTGAGATCGGATCGCGGCTATTTCGCCTGGATGATCGAAAAGGGAAACTTCAGCGCCGACGTGGTGAGAATCTGTAAAGAGGCGTTGGAAGGCAAGTTCCCGGAGAAGAAGGCGTAATGAAGAAAAGGAAAACCGCCATAGTCCTGCTCTCTGGCGGGTTAGACTCCACGACGGCGTTATACTGGGCCAAGAGGGAATACACCGCCGTTGCATTATCGATCCGTTACGGCCAGCGTCACATCAAGGAGCTTTCCGCCGCACGCGCCGTTGCGAGGGCGGCGAAGGTTCAGATCCATGAAGTGTCTTTATCGTTGCCGTGGCTCGGAGGCTCGTCTTTAACTAATTCGTCCCTTCGAATCCCGGACATGCCGTTGAAGAAAATCGGAATTGGCGGGATTCCGTCCACGTACGTCCCCGGACGAAACACCATTTTTTTGTCGTTAGCCGTTTCGTTGGCCGACGCCGTCGGCGCCTCCGCCATCGTCATCGGCGCCAACGCCCTCGACTACTCCGGCTACCCCGACTGCCGCCCTCCGTTTATCAACGCCTTCGGCAAGGTCGCCGTGGAGGGAACCAAGCGGGGCTCGGAAGGAAAACCCCTGAAAATTTTGGCCCCGCTCCTGCGCCTCGACAAAAAGGGCGTCGTAAAGCTGGCCGCCCGCGTCGGAGCTCCTTTGCAGCTGACGTGGTCGTGCTACGCCGGAGGCTCGAAGCAATGCGGAACTTGCGACTCATGCAAGCTCCGCGCCAAGGGCTTTCGCGAGGCCGGCCTCAAGGACCCCGCCGCGTGACCGAAACCCTGAAGCTGTCCGACGAATCCCGCGCGCGCGTCGTCGAAATATTCTCCTCGCTGCAGGGCGAGGGCCCGCGCCTGGGCGAACGTCAGATCTTCGCGCGCCTGGGGGGCTGCAACCTCCATTGCGACTATTGCGACGAGCCGGACACCATTCCGATCCCCTCCGGCCTCGTTAAATCCGCCGAGTGGGTCAAGGGCGAGATCGAGACGCTCGCGCACGCCCGGGCGCACCGTTCGATCTCCTGGACCGGCGGCGAGCCTCTGCTCCACCCGCAGTTCCTGATGCCCCTCATGCGCTGGGCCCACAAGCGCGGCCTCGAGAATCATCTCGAGACCAACGGCACCTTGCCGGTGCCGATGGCCGCGCTGGCGCCTCTGTGCGATCTGGTCGCCATGGACATCAAGCTTCCGTCCTCAACGGGCCGGGAGACGTGGAGCGCGCACGCCGACTTCCTTCGCGTCGCCCCGCGCTGCACCTTCGTGAAGGTGGTCCTCAGCGACCGCTCGACCGAGGCCGAGTGGAAGCGCGTCGTCGAGCTCGTCAAGCGCGCGCCGCATCCGCTCGCTCTGTACCTTCAGCCCGCGACGCCGGTCGGCAAGGTGCGGCCGATCCCCGCCGCCCGCTGCCTGCGCTTCGAGGCGCTCGCGCGCCGCGCCGTCAAGGAGGTGTTCGTGCGCCCGCAGTGGCATCACCTCTGGAATATCCCCTAGCGCGTATTCCCTAATGCGCGGGATGCCCCGCAGACCCCGAAAGAAGGCTCGTCGAGCGCCCGTGACCGGCGCGGGTATTCGGACCCTGCATGAGCGCTCCCCCATCGGCATCGCCGCGCCTTAGGGTAAAAGTAGGAGGCGCCGAGACAGGCGTCCACTAGGGGACCGTCTCGGCGCCTCAAAGAACCCGCCCCGAACCCGTAACGCCGGGCGCATCCTCGCGTCTCGACGGGAACTCCCGCGACGACGCGCCCGATACTACGGCTTGCGACTTGCGTCCCGACTGCCACTTACTTCATCGCCGGTTACGGCCTCGGCCTCAACTCGGCGTCCACTTCGCGGCACCGACTGCACACCGGTTTCGGAGCGGGTGTAAATTGAGTATAGCCCCGAAAGTCCATACGTCAAGACCCACTCACGGTAAAAAATTTTTCGCTGAAAAGTGTTTCGACTATTTCGTCAAGAGGTGGCCGCCTTTGTCGCGCGAATGCTAGGATGCGCTCATGATCACGACCCTCTTCCTCCTTCTGTCCGCGCCGCTTATGGCCGCCGAGCTCCCGCCTTTGCCCGGCATGGCCGGCGCCGCCGTCGTCGTCTCGACGCCCGCCGCGCCCGCGCCCGTCGTGACGGTCGAGTCGCCGAAGCCCATTGAGCTCAAGCCCGCGCCCCTGCTGCCGCCCGCGGTGCCCGCGCGGCCGAAAGGCACGCTCGACACGGCCGGCGAGGTTGCCCGCGATTTGGCCGTCAGGGTGGAATATTTCGAGAATGGCCAAGCCTATTATCGCGCCTACACCAAGGGCTCGCACTCGCCCGAGGAGAACAAGGCTTTCGTGAAGTTCCTCGAGGACTACGAGAACGAGCTCGGCATCGCCAAGCGCACGCACGCGATCCTCGGCGTCTGGCTCGAGAAGAAGTCCGCCATCAAGGACTAGGCGGGCCTTCCCAGGCCCGGCCTAATAACCTGGGTGGTTAGGGCCTTTCGGCTCAGGCGGCCAAACGGCCGCGGGCTTATAATAACTCCATGATCATCGCCACCCTTCTCGCCGTTCTCCTCTCCGCGCCGGCCTCGGCCCAAACCGCCGACTGCCGGACCAACGAAATGACCGCCGCCTGGGAGAAAATCGGCTTCGCGCTCTGGCTGACCGATTACACCATCCCCGACAGCTCGCCGCGCACCGCCACGCTCCGCTACCTGGGCTGCTCGGTCGTCGGCGATCAGGAGGCCCGGTTCTACCGCAGCGAGGACGGCGTGTTTATCCTCGCCGCCTACACGAACGCGGGCGGGGAGAACGGCGCCACCACCTTGTCCTTGAGCCGCCGGGCCGCGCACGTCGAGCTCGGCACCTGGGGCCACCACAAGGTCTTCTATAAGGGCGTGGGCATCGACAAGGTCGCCGTGCCCAACGGCGGCGGCGCGACCGTGGTCAAGAACGTGTTCGTGATCCCCGAAGGCGCCGTCATCAAGCCCTAGCGCCCGCCCAGGGCCAAGGTCACGGCGCGCAGCTTCGCCTGCACCGCCGCCTGGTTCGCGGGCCCCATGCGCAGGAGCTGCTTCTGGGCAAGGCTGAGGTCCTCCAGGCTCTCATCGGCGTAAACCCAGCCGATGCCTTTCTTGCCTGGCTTCAGGGCGGCCTCGCCGGGAACGGGGGCGTCGAGGAGCTCTTGGGCCGCGGCGAGAAAGGCCGCGCGCGAGTCGGCCTTGCGCGACCCGAGCTCGCGTGAAGCGGCGTCGAAGAGCGGCAGCAGCTCCTCGAGCAGCCGCGCGGCGGCGACGGCGTCGACCGATCCGACCATCGCCGCGAAGGCGTCGTAGCGCGCGAAGCCGGCGGGATCGGCGACGGTCAGGCCGTTCTTCCGGACGACCCGAAACTTGCCTCGCGGCGCGAACGCGGCGAAGGTGTCTCGCGGAACCTCGCCTTTGGCGACCAGCTCCATCGCGGCGCTCAGGCGCGCGATCAGGGAGCCCTGCTTGAGCCACTCCCGGAACGCCGGCGCGGAGGACAGCGCGGCGGCGCGGCCGCGGACGAACTCGTCGCTCTCCTCGAGCGGGGGGAGGCCCGGCGGCAGGGCGGCGGGCGCCTCGGCCGGATCCGACGCGAGCCCCGGGGCGGGAGCGGGCTTGTTGAATCGACGGGAGCCGTAATAGGCGGCGCCTACGCCGAGAGCGAGCGCCGCGATCAGGAGGCCGGTCTTCTTGGGTGCCATGACAACTTATATACAATTATCCTCCCGCGCCGCTTTCATGCCAAACCCGATCAACCCCGATGCCTCCCTGACCGACGCGCAGTACGCGCGCGCCCTCGAGTGCGTCGCCTTCGCGAAGGCGCTGCTCGCGCTGCGCGACGGCGACCCGAAGTACGCGCCCTTCCGGCCCGCGGAGACCTGGGACCGGGAGAGCATGGCCTGCGACTGGGTCAAGTACAACGACCACATCCTGGCCGCGCCGGACCGCGCGTTGCTCGGGCGCCTTCGTTTGTTCACGGGCGCCTTTACCGGCAAGGAGCTCCTCGAGGGCTTCAGCTTCGCCCGGTTCTCAGCCGAGCGCGAGCGCTACCTGACCCAGCCCAACGCCGCGGCGATCGGCCAAAGCGGGATCGGTTCCGCCGAGGTCCGGCGGTTCCGGGAGTGGCACGAGCGCCTGCTGCCCGCGCGTTACCGTGTCCCGACCCCCAACCTCCTGGGCGAGCTGGGGCTGCTCCACGGCGAGGTGATCTGCAACCGCGACACGCTCGATTACTTCGAGCGCCTCGCGATCCTGCACGAGAGCGGCGCGCTCGCGCTGCTCGAGGCCCGCGCCGCCGCGCTCAAGCGCCCGCTGACGATGCTCGAGATCGGCGGAGGCTACGGGTTCCTGGCGTACCTGCTGACCCGCTCGCTGCCGGTCGGGCGCTACGTCATCGTCGACCTCCCTGAGAGCCTCCTGTTTTCCTCGATCTATCTCGGCGCCGCGCTGCCCGACCGGAAGCGCTTCCTCGTGAGCGATCCGGCCGCCGCGGATTTTTCCGCCGAGGGAATCTATTTCGTGCCGAACTTATTCTGGAAGGAAGCTTCGGCCAAGCTGCGCGGCGTCGACCTGGCGCTCAACACTCTTTCATTCCATGAGATGCCGCGCCACGCCGTCGAAGGCTACGCCGACGGCATCCGCGCGATCTTTCAGACGAACGAGCCGGCCGCTCCCGGCGTGCTCTTCGAGCAGAACTTCGAGAACGCGCCTGAGGAGCTCGGCTGCAACGCCAAGGCGATCCTGAGGAGCCGTTTCGCTTCGAGGGTGCTCGCGCCGATCTACACGCCCCAGACCCGCGGCTTCGCCGAGCTGCACGCGCTCGACGACTCGACCCTCGACGCGGCGGACGCCGCGCGCCCCGCCGTGCCGCTGAGCCTGCGCCTCAAGTCGCGCCTGTCGCCCGTCTATCTATCCGGGCGCCTTCGCTCGATGCTGCCGGCGTCCCTCAAGCGCGCCCTGCGCGCTTTAATCCCCGCCTAGGTGGTGTCAGGCCTTCCACTATTCCACTTTCCGGTCTCAAAAAAAGTGGAATAGTGGAAGGCCTGACACCAAGCGACTAGCGCCAGAGGACGCGGCCGGCGCGGGGTGTCGTGGAGTCGTCGGGGGCGACGGTCAGGGCGATGCGGCCGAGCTCGCGACCGTCGGAGGTCACGATCTCGACGCGCCAGCGGCCGGGCTTGTGATTGGCCTTGGCGGTGAAACCGCGCCAGCCCTCGTCGCGGCCTCCGGTGATCGGCAGGGGGATCTTCTCGGGCTCGCCCCAGCCGTCGGGCTCGCGGAAGCGCCAGTGGACCTCGAGGCGTTCGCGGAAATTCGTGGGTGAGAAGACGCTCACCCAGCAGTAGATCGCGTCGCCGGGGCGGGCGAGGAAGGTCTGGTCGCCGCGCTGCCAGAACTTCCAGCGCGGGCGCGTCGAGGTCAGCGCGAAGCGGGCGCCGTCGCGGCGCACCTCGTGGTAGACGCCGATCTCGGACAGCGACAGCGGGACCGGCGGGATCGCCTTGGCGAAATAGAGGATCGCGAACAGGGCCGCGACGGCGGCGAAAGGATACACGACGTGGCGGTGGACCTCCCCGCGCTGACCCGGCAGCCGGGCGACGAGCCGCCAAGCCAGGAGAGCGACGCAGCCCGACGCCGCGATGAGCGAGCCGAGGAAGGGCAGCGCGCCGATGCGGCCCATCAAGGTCGGGATCAGGTAGGTGAAGTAGGAGACGAGGCACAGGCTGAACAGCGACGTGCGCAGCAAGGTTCCCGACTTTTCGAACGGCTTGAGCTCGTTGATCGCGAGCAGCGCGGCGAGGAGGAGCAGGAAGAGGAACGAGGCGCCCATAGAGGCGCTCTTGAAGTAGAACAGGGTGTAGATGTTGAGCAAGGTCCCGAGCATGAAGTGCGTGGCCCCCGCGTGGTAGCGCCACGCGGTCTTGAAGCGCTCCGGAGGGGTGAAGCCCCCGTGGCGCTCGCGCAGCTCGAGCGAGGTGAAGAGGGCGCACAGCGAGAGGTAGACCGCCTGATGAATGATGTTGTGCAGCTTGTCGATCCGCCCGACCACGAGCGTGTCGAAAAGAAAGCCGGCGGCGAAAAAGCCGGCGGTGCAGGCCGGCTCGTGCTCGTGGTAGAACTTTTTGAAGCGCTCGAGCATCAGCGCGGAGGCGGCACGGAGAAGGGAAGTCGGTCCTTCGCGCCGGCGGTGAGCTTCGCGCGGTCGTAGACGCTGATCTGCTCGACCATCCACATGTAGGGCGGGCGCGCGGCCGTCAGCGCCGTGAGCAGGCCTCCGGTCTCGCGGCGGTTATAGGAGAAACCTTTCGCGGCGAGCTTGGCGACCCAGTAGCGCTTGGGCTGCTCATTGACGTGATGATGTCCGCCCTGGTTGGGCTGGGCGGCGGAGAGGATCAGGCGGTCGCTGAAGCGCAGCAGGTTGTCGAGGAACGCGTCGGCGAGCGGCTCGGGGATGTGCTCGGCGACCTCGAGGCAGAGGGCGAGGTCGAAGGCGCCCCAGATATTGTCGAACGGCACTGTGAGATCGCGCGCTTGGATCGCAACCGGATAAGAGTGCTCGGCGGGGGGGAGGACTCCATCGACGGCGAGCACGTCAACATCTCTCGTCGCGAAGCGATGGCTGTACACCCCGCAGCCGGCTCCCAAATCGACGATCCGCCTCGGCTTGAAGCGCTGGTTGATGATGTCGGCGATGACCTCGGCCGATTTCACGTACTTCTCATGCGCCGGTCCCCACTCCGCGAAGAACGCGCGGTCATAGATGGCGCTCAGGCCCGGCATCACGGCGTTTTCGGGTGGATCGTCCGGTAGGCCTTGAGCGCGTCGTTGACGGCGCTGACGAGGGCGCAGGTGATAAAGGCGATCAGCATGAGCTTGAACTGCTTCTCCGTCCCGGCGCGCGACAGGGCGAACGCCGTCGCGGTCGTGGCCAGGTGAAAGGTCAGAATCGGCCAGGGCTGGTTCCAGCCGAGCATCAACACGTCCATCGGCATAAGCACGAAGGCGATGAGCGGTTTGATGTCGGCCCCGCCGAAGAACAGCGGAAACCAGACCGACCCGACCATCAGCAGGGCGTACAGGGCGATGCAGACGCAGAAGGCGAAGGCCGCCTCGATCAGCCGGCGGAGATGGCCGCGCGTGTGGTGGTGCGCGTGAGCGTGGGGTTGCGGCTTCGCGGTCACGCGAGCGGCACGGCGCCGGGGCGCTGGAAGCGGCGAGCGAGCTCGTCGCGGTTGAGGGCCAGCATCGCGCGGCGGCCGTGAGGACAGGCCGAGCCGTCCTTGCAGTCGCGCAGGGCGTCGAGGAGCTTGTAGGCCTCCTCCTCGCCGAGCCGATCGTGGGACTTCACGGCGGCCTTGCAGGCGATGGTGGAGATGGCGTCGTGCCGCAGCTGCTCGGCTTCGGCGACCGGATCGGAGAGGCTGTCGATGATGCGGTGGATCAGCTTCTTGGTCTCGTCGGCCTGATAGAAAAGCGCCGGCACGGCCGTCACGTGCAGGCCGTTTTTGCCGTGCGCGACGACCTCGAAGCCGATCTTATGCAATCGCTCGGCTTTGTCGAGCACCGCTCTCACCGCGGAGGCGGGCAGATCAACCGGAACAGGGATCATCAGCTTCTGGGACTTCGCGCCGCCGTTCTCGATCTCGCCCAGGAGCTTCTCATAAAGGACCCGTTCGGCGGCCGCGTGCTGGTCCAGTATAAAGAGGCCGCCGTTGGCCTCGAAGAGCATGAAGCTGCGCTCGATCTGCCCCACGTAACGGAAAGGCGGGGTATACCAGGCGGGCGCCCCGTCGGGGGCGGACATCGCGATCGCCGCGCTGAGCTTGATCTGTTTGAACTGATCGGGAATAAATCCTCGCCCGCCGAGGTAATGGTCGCTCGCGGGCGCGTTCGACGCGGTGGGCGCCGGCGCGTCGTTGACGACGGAGGCAACCGCGGGCTCGGGCTCGATCGTGATGGGCGCCGCGGCTTTCGCCTTGGCCAAGGCCGCGGCGACGAGGCCGGAGACGATCTCGAACATCTCTCCGTCTTTCTTGAACCTCACCTCGCGCTTGCCGGGATGCACGTTCGCGTCGAACGCGTCCGGGTTGAGCTCGAGCAGGGCGACGCACACGGGCTGCTTGCCGGCGGGGCGGTGCTCGCCGTACGCCTTGTACAGCGCCGTCTGCAGGATCTTCGAGGACACCGGGCGCTTGTTGACGAAGAAATACTGGAAGCTGCGCGAGGACGGCATCTTGTCGTAGGGCGAGACGAGCATGCGCACGCGCACGCCGGGGCGCTCGACGTCGATGGGCAGTAGGCCGCCCGCGAGGTCGTCGCCGAGCACCGCGGCCGCGCGCAGGTCGAAATCCTGGAAGAAATCCCCCGAATCCTCGGGCTCGAAGCGCAGGACCTGTCGGCCCTCCGACTTGTAGGTGAATCGCACGCCGGGGTTGGCGAGCGCCGCCTCCTCGATGACCGCGGCCAGGCGCGAGCGCTCGGAGCCGTCGGACTTGAGGAACTCGAGGCGCGCGGGTGTGTTGTAGAACAGGTCCTTGACGAAGACGGTCGTCCCCGGCACCGCGGGCGCGGGCCCGTTGGTGACCTTGCCGCCCTCGCTCGTCACGCGCCAGCCGTTCTTGGCGTCCTTCTGGGCGCTCGTGATCGTGACCTTCGAGACCGCCGCGACGGCATACAACGCCTCGCCGCGAAATCCAAAAGTATGCAGGGAATCGAGGTCTTCGAAGGCCGCGATCTTGCTCGTGGCATGACGCTCGAGGCAAATCTTGACGTCTTCAGCGTCCATGCCGATACCGTTGTCGGAAACGCGAAGCGACGTCTTGCCGGCCCCGAAGATCTCGATATCAATGCTCGTCGAATGGGCGTCTAACGAGTTCTCGATCAGTTCCTTAAGAAGAGAAGCCGGTCTCTCCACCACCTCGCCGGCAGCTATTCGTGAGAATACTTCTTCCGTTAATCTTTGAATGATCGGCATTACAGTTGTTTCTTCAGCGCGTTCAAGGCCTGCAGCGCCTCGATCGGCGTCATGGTCTCGGGATTGATCAGCTTGAGGGTTCTCAAAACAGGATTCTCCTCGAACAACGGCAATTCCGGCGGGGCGGAGAGCTCTTCCCTCACGACGCGATTATTCAATCGTCCGGAGCCCGACTCGTTCTCGAGCCCGGAGAGAATCTTCTGCGCTCTGGAAATCAGCTGGGCGGGAAGGCCCGCCAACGCCGCGACGTGTATGCCGTAGGAGCGGTCCGCCGGCCCCGCTCCGATCTTGTGGAGGAACACGACCTCGCTGCGGCCGTCGGCGCCCGACCATTCTTTGACCTCGACGTTGCCGTTGACCACGCCGGGCAGGGACTTCGCCAATTCCGTCAGTTCGAAATAGTGCGTCGCGAACAAGGTGCGCGGGCCGCGGGGCCCTTCGGCTCCGTTCGCTTCATAAGAGGAATGCAGGTGCTCAAGCACGGCCCAGGCAATCGAGATGCCGTCGAAAGTCGAGGTGCCGCGGCCGACCTCGTCGAGCACCACGAGGGAGCGAGGCGTCGCCGAGCGCAGGATGTGCGACGTCTCCTTCATCTCGACCATGAAGGTCGAGTCGCCCTGCGCCAGCGCGTCCTGCGCGCCGATGCGGGTCAGGATCTTGTCGACGACGCCGACGCGCGCCGACTTGGCCGGGACGAACGAGCCGATCTGGGCGAGGAGGGCGATCAGGGCGTTCTGGCGAAGGTAGGTCGACTTGCCGGCCATATTCGGCCCGGTCAAGATCAGGATTTGCGGGTCGCGGGCGTTGAGCGTGAGTGAGTTGGCGACGAAGGTGCCCGAGGGCAGCAACGAGGCCAGGACGGGGTGGCGGCCTTCGACGATCTCGAGGTCGTGGGAGAAGTCGACCTTGGGCTTGACGAAGTCGTTCATCGCCGCGACGGAGGCGAGCGACTGGAAGCCGTCGAGCTCGCTGAGCAGCCCGGACAAGCTCAGCAGCGCCGCGTGGTAGCCGGCGGCCTCGTCGCGCAGCTCGCCGAAGAGGGTCGCCTCGAGGCGCAGCATCTTCTCTTCCGCCGACAGGATCTTCGTTTCGAGCTCCTTGAGCTCGGGCGTGATGTAGCGCTCGGCGTTGGTCAGGGTCTGCTTGCGCGTGTAGGACGCGGGGGCTTTCGCGCTCTGGCCCTTGCTGATTTCGATGTAGTAGCCGAACACCGAGTTGTAGCCGGCCTTGAGGCTCGAGAGGCCGGTCGCCTTGCGCTCGCGCTCCTCGAGCTCGGCCAAGACCTGGTCGGAGTCGGTCTTGAGCCGGCGCAGGCCGTCGAGCTCCTTGTGGAACCCGGGGCGGAACAGGCCGCCGTCGGAGAGCTTCAGCGGAGGCTCTTCGATCAGGGCGGCGGTCAGCCGCGCGCCCAGGGCCTCGAGAGATTTGGCCGTCGCGGCCAGATCGGAGGCGAGGTTGGCGAGGCCGGAGGAGAAGGCGGTCTCAGCGAGCCAGAGCTCGAGCGAGGGCAGGCGTGAAAGCGAGCGGCGCAGGGCGCCGAGGTCGCGGGGGCCCGCGGCGCGCGTCGCGAGTCGGCTCGTCACGCGGGGCAGGTCGGCGACCTCTTGAAGGATCTTGCCCAGCGATTGGCGGGCGTCGGGCTTGTCGAGCAGGTCCTCGACGCAGTTCTGGCGATGCTCAATCTCGCGAATGTCGGTGGAGGGGTGCAGCAGCCAAGACTTGAGCTTGCGGCTGCCCATCGGCGTGCGGCACTGGTCGAGCAGGCCCCACAAGGTGTGGCGCTTCTCGCCGCTCGCGGCCTCGATGAGCTCGAGCGTGCGGATCGCGGTCTCGTCGAGCTGCATGACGGAGCCCGCCTCGCGGTAGGCGGGCTCGGGAAGCTCGCGCAGGCGGAACTTGGCCTCATCGACGTAGCGGCGCGCCGTGAGGGCGGCGTTGAGCGCGAGATGATGGTTGCGCCACGCGGAGCTCGCCGCCCAGCTCGGCTGGGCGGCGGACTTGACCGCCTCGCGCAGGGTCAGGCAGGTTTTCGCCGGCAGGACCGAGCGCAGCCACAGCGTGGAGGCCGCCTCGGAGGTGGCGATCACCTCGGCGGGACGCACGCGGGCGAGCAGGTCGTAGAGCTTGCGGTGATCGCGATCATTGAGCGTCTGCGTGGCCCACGACTCTCCGGTCGAGACGTCGAGGCACGCCGCGCCCCAGCCGACGAGGTCGTGCTCGAGGGCGATCAGAAAATTGGTGGCGGCGGGATCGAGCAGCTCGTCCTCGACGACCGTGCCGGGAGTGACCACGCGCACGACGTCGCGTGCGACGAGCTTCTTCTCCTTGCTCGGCGCCTCGAGCTGCTCGGCGATCGCGACCTTGCGCCCGGCGCGCAGGAGGCGGGCGATGTAGTTCTGGGCGTTGTGAAACGGCACCCCGCACATCGGAAAGCCCTGGCGCTGGGTCAGGACCAGGCCGAGGATCGCCGAGGCGTCCTGCGCGTCCGGGCCGAACATCTCATAGAAGTCGCCGAGCCGGAAGAACAGGATGCTCTGCGGGTGGCGGGACTTGATGTCCCGGTACTGCCGCATGACCGGCGTATCAGGCATGGCCTCGACGGGGGGCATGACGCGATTGTACCAATTTCGGCCGCCGCCCCGTCGGGCGGCTCAGCGCTTTTCAGCGAGGAGGAACAGCTGGCAGCCGGTGAGGCGCGTGTTGAGGAAGAACAGCGCGTAGAGCAGATGGCTGATCGCTTTCTGGAAAAATCCGTAGCGGACGTTGCCGAAGCCGGTCATGATCCCGCCGGGCACGACGTCCTGCATGGCCTTGTAGAAGGAGTGGAAGGGGAAGCCCCAGGCGAAGGATTCGACCACGGTGAAGCCGGCGGCCTCAACCTTCGCGCGCAGGGACTCGAGCGTGTAGTGGCGGACGTGGCCCATGTGCACGTCGGTGCGCCGTATCGGGCCGCCGGGAACGGTAATCAGGAGATGTCGGCCGCACAGCTTGTGCAGATTGGCCAGCGCGCCGGCGTCGTCGGGCATGTGCTCGAGGGCCTCGGCGCAGACGATCGCGTCGAAGGCGCCGTCCGGCTTCGTCTTGGAGATGTCCAGCGCGTAGAACCCGTCGAGCTTGGCGTGCAGGGCCTTCGTCGCGGGAGTCTCGTCGGCGTCGAGGCCGAACACCTTGCAGCCGAAGCGTTCCTTGAACTCGAGCAGCAGGCTGCCGTCGCCGCAGCCGACGTCGAGCACGGTCTTGAAGTCGAACCGCTCGAGCCAGGCGGTCAGGATGCGGCGGCGGTGGCGCGAGGCGGGGTTATAGGCGAAAAAATCGCCCCACTCGGTGAGGTGCTCGGTGCCGAATCCGGTCATGAGGCTCGATTCAGGCGGATCGAATCGAGCACGCAGCCCCAGAAGAACACCGGCAGGGCGGCGGCGAGGCCGAGGGGGCCGAAGATCAAGGCGGAGACCAGGCCGATGAGCGCCGCGAGGAACACCGCGAACTTGAGCGGGTTGAAGTAGATCATGACCTGCATCATGATCTGCAAGGTGCGCGGGATGTCGCGGAACTTGCGGACCTTGGAGCTGCCCGTGCGCACGAGATAGTCGATCGAGATGAACTTGACGAAGCGTCCGCCGTTGAGGAAGGACAAGGTCATCGTCGTCGACAGCGAGTAGCCGTAGCAGAGGATCGGCATCGAGTTGTCGAACGCTTCCTTGCGGATCAGCCGCAGGCCGGAGTTCGCGTCGGGGATGTCCTCTCCGGCGGCGAAGCTCGCGAGGAAGAGATAGATCCAGCGCAGGAAGGCCTGCAGCGGGCTGCCCCAGAAGTGGACGCCGCGGCGCGCGCCGACGATCATGTCGAAGCCCGGGGCGAAGGGCAGGAGCTCGGCCGCCGCCTCGGGGGGATACGAGCCGTCGCCGTCGATCATCAGCACCCAGGGGAAGCGGGCCGCCGCGAAGCCGGTCAAGAGCGAGCGGCCGTAGCCGCGGTTGCAGGGATGGCGGATGACGCGCGCGCCGGCCTTTTCGGCGGCGGCGGCGCTGGCGTCCTCGGAGCCGTCGTCGACGACGACGATCTCGAAGTCCTCGCCGTCCTTGAGCCCGGCGCCGGTCATGGCCTTGCGCAGGCCTTCGATGACGCCGCCCACGCCCAGCTCCTCATTGAAGCAGGGCACGACGACGCTGACGCGGACCTTGTCTGTTCCTGTCTGCACGGCCTCGATCATATTCTTTTCCGCTCGACCAACGCCAGGGCCGCCAGCCCGAGAAGATAGGGCATCGCGGGGACGTGGTAGCGCGGGATCATGTCGAAGGCGATGTGGATCGTCATGTACAGCGGCATCGCCGCGAGCAAAGCCGCCTCGCGCCAGCGCGTGCGGATGAGCCAGAGGCCGCGCGCCGCGGCGGCGAGGATGGCGAGCTGAAGCAGGGTGAGCAGGCCGCGCGCGGCGATCGGGCCCCAGCGGCCCTCGCGCCGATATTCCCCGAGGGGCCGGTCCACGCCGAACACGCTCGAGTGGCTCGTGATCCAGAAGCGGGGCAGGCGCTGGGCGAGTATTTTGAGGTAGGCGAAGGGGCGGGCGAGGATGAGCGCCTTGCCCTCACGGATTAAGCGGTCGTCGAGGTCGGCAAGCGGGGAGCGGCCTTTGACGAAGTTCGTTTCCTGGTACTCGGGCAGGGCCGCGAGCTCGTAGTAGTGCTTGATGGCCTCGTCGTAGCTGAGGCCCAGGGTCATCCGGCCCGTGGCCGAGATGCCGAAGCCCGGGCCGCGGGCGGCGAGCTTGCGCACGCCGAAGAGCTCCTGATTACGCGAGGTCCACGGCGTCAGGGCCAGGTAGAAGGCGGCCGCGAAGCCGAGCCAGGCCAGCGCCTTGCGCCGCCCGTACGGGAGCATCAGGAGCAGGATCAGCCACGGCGCGAGGACGATGCCGGGCCGCACGAGCGCCGCCGCGCCGAGCACGAGCCCCGCGAGCGCCGCCTCGAGCGGCCTGCCGCGGCGCAGGTGGCGCGCCAGGAGCAGCATCGCGGCGGCGACGAGAAAGGTGAACAAAGTCTCCGAGAGCAGGCGCCCGGAGTAGTAGATGAGCACGGGGTAGCCCGCGAGCAGCCACGCGCCCACGCGGGCGGCCTCCTCGTTCTCGACCGTTTCGCGCAGCAGCCACAGCAGGAGCAGGCAGGTCGCGGCGCTGAGCACGGCCTGCGCTACGAGCACCGCGCGGGGCGAGCGTTCGGTCGCGGCGAAGAGACCGGCCATAAACACCGGGTAGCCCGGGGCGCGCGCGGGCGTCGGGACGCCGGGCGTCATCGCGAAGCCGTGGCCGTCGAGCAGGTTGTGCGCCGTCGCGGTGTACTCGATTTGGTCGCCCAGGCCGAGCGACGCGACGGGCGTCGTCAGGGCGAAGCCCAGGCGCAGGCCCAGCGCGGCGGCGAAGATCCAGAGGGCGGCGCGGCCGGCGGAGGGACGAGGCGAGGTGTTCAAACGTCTAGAACACGTTGCGCGCTTCTTTGCCGGTCTTGGAGGTCTCGGTGGCGAAGGCGTAGCGCACTTTGTCGTGGCCCATGTTGAGCAGCATCAGGAAGCCGTCCCAATACTGCTCGAGCTCCTCGAAGGTCCGCATGCGCAGGATGCGCTTGAGGATGTAGCTGGGCCGGAAATAGAAGCGGTGGAACGCCTCGGCCTGGATCGCCTTGATTTCGGCGATGTCCTTGTAGCCTTCGGGCAGGTACACGGGATTGGTGCGCCCGAGGTAGTTCGCCGACAGCATGCGCCCGGACTTGATGGCCAGGTCGTAGAGGCCGGTGCCCGGCTCGGGGAAAAAGATGTTGAAGTTCGCGTAGTCGGGGTCGAGCTTGACGGCGAACTCGATCGTCTTGCGCCCGATCTCGGGGGTCTCGTTCGGGAGGCCGACCATGAACGAGCCGCGCACGATGATGCCCGCCTCCTTCGTCCAGCGGCTGGCGTTGATCGCCTGCTCCATCGTCGATTTCTTGTTGAGGAAGTCGAGCATCTCCTGCGTGCCCGTCTCGAAGCCGTAGAAGATGTTCCAGCAGCCCGCTTCCTTGGCCAGCTTGAGCAGCTCCGGGTCGACGAGGTCGACGCGGGCGTAGCCGGACCAGGTCAGGTCGATGTTCCGCTCTTTGATGAGACGGCAGAAGGTTTGGACCCAGGTCTTGTTGATGAAGAAGATGTCGTCCCAGAACTGGATTTCCTTGATGCCGTATTTCGCCTGGAGCCGCTGAATTTCGTCGATGACGACTTCGGGGGAGTATCGGCGGTACTTGTCGGCGAAGCGGCCGGCCTGGAAGCAGAAGTTGCAGCGGTAGGGGCAGCCGCGCGAGGTCACCATGCTCGTCATCGGGTAGCGGCGCACCTGGCCGGGCATGTTGCGGTACAGCGAGAAATCGAACTGGTCCCAATCCGGAAAGCCGAAGTTGTCGAGCGAGCGCGCCGAGTGCGTCTCCTCGGTGTGGCGGATGCCGCCGGCCGTGCGGTAGTAGATGCCGTTGACGGCCTCGAGCGAGGGGCGCTTGCCGTCGTAGAACTCGAGCAGCTCGACTAAGTCCACCTCGGCCTCGCCGTACACGGCCACGTCGGCGGGGATCTCCTCGAGCGTCTTGTCGCGGAAGGTGTAAACGTGAGGGCCGCCGATAAGCAGGAGGGCCTCCGACAGGACCGGGTGCGTGCGGATCATGTCGATCATCTTCACCGCGGGCTGCGCGTTGGCGGTGAATACTGAAAAACCGATGATGTCGGGCTTAAACGCCTCGATCTTGGCCAGCAGCGACTCGTAGTCGTCGGACTGCGGCCCCGCGTCGTTGACGATCACCTCGCAGCCGTATTCCTTGGCCACGCGCGCGAGCATTCCGAGGCCGAGGGGCGGGGTGTAGCCGTAAACCTTCTTCTTGGAGCCGCTTTTCTTGATTCCGTAGCCCATCCGCATGGTGTCGAAGGGCACCGTGCTCAGGAAGATGCGGACAGCACGAGTGCGGGGCAGGGGCCAGGCGGTCAGGGGGGTGTTGCGAAACGCCGCGCGCGACGCGGTAACCGCGTTCGTCTCGTCGATCAGGGGCGCGCTATGCGACGCTTCGGCCATCCTTTGATGGTAGCAGGTGACCTAGGGGGTGTCAAGGACGGTACGGTTACAGCCCCGACGGGGGCCGCTTGAGGGCTTCTTCGATGTCGGCGGCGAGCTTGTCGACGGATTTGGAGCCGAACTTGCGCAGCAGCACCTTGCCGTCGCGGCCGATCAGGTACGCGGTCGGCAGGCCCGGCACGACCCAGCCTTTCGGCGCGCGTTCCCCGCCGGCGAGGATGATGGGGTAGTTGACCTTCATCTTCTTGGTGAAGGGGGCGACCTCGGCCGTGTCCTCGTCCATCGAGACGCCGAGGACGACGAAGCCCTTGGGCCCCAGGTCGTTCTGGAGCTTCACGAGCTCCGGAATCTCGGCCTTGCACGGGCCGCACCAGGTCGCCCAGAAGTCCACGAGCACGACCTTGCCCTTGAAGTCGGCCAGCGAGGCGGTGTTCCCGTCGAGCGTCTTGCCCGAGAGCTCCAGGGCGCCGGGCGCGGTCGCCGACGGCGCGTCGGGCGGCGCTGCCGGGGTGCAGGCCCAGGCGAGGGCGGCGGCGAATACGACGGCGTGTCTCGCGAAGTTTCTCATCACATCAGGAAGCGATCCAGGAATTTGGGCGTGAAGCGATTGAGCATCGCGAGCTTGTCGAAGAAGATGAGCAGGCCGATGGCGACGAGCAGGGCCCCGGCGGCGATTTCACCGGTGCGGATATGTTTTTTATACCGCATGAAGAAGCGCATGAATTTCGTGACCGCGAAGCCGGTGAGCACGAAGGGGATGCCCAGGCCGAGGGAGTACACGAACAGCAGGCTCATGCCCTGGCCGACGGTCTCACGCGTCGCGGCGAGCGCCAAGATGCCCGAGAGGATCGGGCCGATGCACGGCGTCCAGCCGAAGGCGAAGGCCAGGCCCATAAAGAAGGAGCCCGCATAGCCCGCCTTGAATGCCGAGGTGTCCGCGCGCTTCTGGTAGTACAGCCACTTGATCGGCAGCAGCCCGGTCAGGTGCAGCCCGAACAGGACCACGACAGAGCCGGCGACCTTGCTGACGATCGCGACGTGCTCGGCGAGCAGACGGCCGACCGTGGTCGCAGTCGCGCCGAGCAGGGTGAAGATCAGCGAGAAGCCGGCGACGAAGAACAACGACTCCCACCCCGCATGGCGCAGACGCGTCTTGTCGTCTCCCCCGGCCGAAAGCTCCTCCAGGGTCAGCCCGGACATGAACGAGATGTAGCCCGGCACCAGGGGAAGCACGCACGGCGAGAGGAAGGATACGATCCCCCCCAGCAGCGCCGCCCCATAGCCCACCGTCCCATTTCCCATTATTTCGATCCTACCATTTGACGAGTTTGATGGTGTAATCCGAAGGACCGTCCCTTCACTCATGAGTGCTATGATGAAACCAATGATGACAGGACTTATTGCCGTCATGTTTTTCTCGTCGGCCGCCGTTCAGGCCGCGCCGGCGCCGCATAAGAAGGAGGACAAGATGACCTATTCCAAGCCCTCGAAAGAGGAATTGAAGAAGAAGCTCACCGCGGAGCAGTTCTCCGTGGTCTGCAACTCCGGCACAGAGCCGCCCTTCCAGAATGCGTATTGGAACAATCACGCCGCCGGCATCTACGTCGACATCGCCAGCGGCGAGCCGCTGTTCTCCTCAATCGACAAGTTCGACTCCGGCACGGGCTGGCCCAGCTTCACCCGGCCGATCGAGTCCGACAACATCGTCGAGAAGAAGGACCGCGAGTACGGCATGGTCCGCACCGAGGTGCGCTCCAAGCACGGCGACAGCCACCTGGGCCATGTCTTCGACGACGGCCCCAAGGACAAAGGCGGCATGCGCTTCTGCATCAACTCGGCGTCGCTGCGCTTCATCCCCGTCGACAAGCTCGAGGCCGAGGGCTACGGCCGCTACCTGCCTCTGTTCAACAAGGTCGAGGCCTCGCGCAAGGCGGCGGCGAAGGCCGCCCCCGCGAAGACGGAGACCGTCGAGCTTGCGGGCGGCTGCTTCTGGGGCATGCAGCACATCCTGCGCAAGATTCCCGGCGTGATCCACACCGACGTCGGCTACGCCGGCGGCCAGGTCAAGAACGCGACCTACCGCAACCACGAGGGCCACGCCGAGGCCGTGCGCGTCGAGTACGACCCCGCGAAGCTCCCTTTCGAGCAGCTTCTGCGCTGGTACTTCCGCATGCATGATCCGACGACGAAGGACCGCCAGGGCAACGACCGGGGCAGCTCCTATCGCTCCGCGATCTTCTACCGCACCGAAGCCCAGAAGAAGACGGCCGAGGCGTTCATCGAGCGCCTGAACAAGAAGGGGAAGTGGGGGGCGCCGATCGTCACCGAGGTGACCAAGGCCGACCAATACTGGAAAGCCGAGGAGGACCACCAGGACTACCTCCAGAAGCTGCCCGACGGCTACACCTGCCACTTCCTGCGGCCCGAGTCGGTTCTGGGCGACTGATCAGAGGTGGGCCGGAAGGCCCAGGCGAAGCCGGGGCGGTTTCATTACGCTTATTGCATGAGGGCATTTCTCCTCGCCGTCTTGCTGGCCGCCCCTGCCTCGGCAGCGGCGCCCGCGCGCTTGCGCTATGAGCCGCGCTGCATCCTGGAGGCCGTGGCCCGTGAGATCAACCGCGACATCGGCCGCCACCGCGGCCCGGCGGTGTCGGCCGCCCTTCTCGGCGCCTCCGGGGCGGCGAGCGTGCCCCCCGTCCGCGTCGAAAGCCGGACCCCGCTCATCGAGTTTCTCACCGCCGTACGGCCGCAGGTTCCGAGCGTCGACCGCTTCAGCAACTTCTACTCGGTGAGCGCCAACGTCGTCTTCCTGATCGACGACGCCTCGTACTACGAGCGCTCCGGCCGGACCTCCCGCCGCAGCATGGAGGACTCGCTCGCGCACGAGTTCGTCCACTATCTGCAGGTGAAGTACTTGGGCTACTCCGCCGCGGATCTCGGCACGGACGACGCCGAGGGCATGGCGATCAACTACCAGACCAGCTTCCGCGAGCGCTACGTTCTCGGCGGCGAAGATCCGCCCTGCCCCGCCGGTGACCTGCCTCGCCGGTGACCTGCGCCGCGTCCAAATGCGGCTGACGCCGACCGGAAAATCTTTTAGTATCATCGGGGCATGAGCCCCAAAACACGGCTGGAGAAGGACACGATGGGGGAAATCCCCGTCGCCGAGGACCGCTACTGGGGAGCGCAGACCGAGCGCTCCCTTCACCATTTCCAGGCCGGCGCCGGCCGCGACACACTCACGCGCGAGATGATCCGCGCCATGGGCGTGCTCAAGCGCGCCGCCGCCTCCGCCAACGCCGACCTCGGGCTCCTGCCCAAGGACAAGGAGAAGCTCATCCTCGCCGCCGCCGACGAGGTCATCGCCGGCACGCTCGACGCGCACTTCCCGCTCGTGGTCTGGCAGACGGGCTCGGGCACGCAGTCGAACATGAACGCGAACGAAGTCATCTCCAACCGCGCCATCGAGATGGCCAAGGGCGTCATGGGCTCGAAGAAGCCGGTGCATCCCAACGACGACGTGAACAAGTCGCAGTCGTCGAACGACACATTTCCCACGGCGATGCACATCGCCGCGGCCGAGGTCCTCGTCCACGAGCTGATCCCGGCGGTGAAGGGGCTGCGCGACGAGCTGAAGAAGAAGGCGAAGAAATTCGACAAGATCGTGAAAATCGGCCGCACCCACTTGATGGACGCGGTGCCATTGACGCTCGGTCAGGAGATCGGCGGCTGGGCGGCGATGCTCGACGCGGACCTGCAGCGGATCGAGATCGTCCTGCCGGGGCTTTACGAGCTCGCCATCGGCGGAACCGCCGTCGGAACCGGCCTCAACACGCACCCCGACTTCGACAAAAAAGCGGCCGCTCACATAGCCAAACTGACCAAGCTTCCTTTTAAACCCGCCCCAAACAAGTTCGAAGCCTTGGCCGGCCACGACGCGCTCGTCTTCGCTCACGGCGCGCTCAAAACCTTGGCGTGCTCCATGAACAAGATCGCCAACGACGTGCGCTGGCTCGCGTCCGGCCCCCGCGCGGGCCTGGGCGAGCTGCGCATCCCCGAGAACGAGCCCGGCTCGTCCATCATGCCCGGCAAGGTCAACCCCACCCAGAGCGAGGCCGTGACGATGATCTGCGCCCAGGTGCTCGGCAACGACGCCGCGATCAATATCGGCGGAGCGTCCGGCAACTTCGAGCTCAACGTCTTCAAGCCGCTGATCATCCACAACTTCCTCCACTCGGCGAAGCTGCTCGCGGCCGGAATCCGCGGCTTCACGGAGCACTGCGCTAGCGGCATCGAGGCCGACGAGAAGCGCATCGATGAATTGATGCGCCGTTCGCTGATGCTCGTGACCGCGCTCAATACCCACATCGGCTACGACGCCGCGGCGAAGATCGCGAAAACGGCCCACGCGGAGGGCCTGACTCTGAAAGAAGCGGCCCTCAAGCTCAAGCTCGTGACCGACCAGCAATTCGGGGACTGGATCAAGCCCGAGCTGATGACCAAGCCCGGGCTATGATGACCAAGGGCGAGCAGGAGCTGCTGCGCCGTGCCGCGTCTGTGATCGGCCACGATCTGCGCAATCCGCTGGCGGTGATCAACAACTCCGCGTACTTCGTCCGGGCGAAGCTCGGCCAATCGAAGCTCGATCCCAAGGTGGAAAAGCACCTGAAAATCATTGAGAGCGAGATCGCCCGCGCCGATAAGCTCTTGGCCGACATGCTCACCTTCTCGCGTCCCTATGAGCCCGCCGCCGAGACGATGCCGCTGGACTCCGTCATCGCCGACGCGGTCGAGAGCTTCGCCAAGCCCGAGGGCGGAAAGATCGACCTCAAGCTCGGCGCCAAGGGCGTCAGCGCCAAGTTCGACGGCAAGGCGATCGGAGACGCTCTCAAGCGCCTCCTCGAGAACGCCTTCGCCGCCCAGGAGGACAGGGGCACGGTCAAGGTCGCCACCGCCGCCGGCAAGGACGGCCTGACGGTCTCGGTCAGCGACTCGGGCAAAGGAGTCGACGCCAAGATCGAAGGCGTGATGTACGAGGCCTTCATGACCACCAAGCCCAAGGGAATGGGCCTGGGCCTGGCGCTCGCGCGCAAATACCTCGAGGGCAACGGCGGTTCGGTGAGCCACGAGACCGGCCCCAAGGGCGCGACCTTCAAGCTGGCGCTCCCCAAAGCGTGAACACCTTCTCCGCGTCGCTTAAGCGCCTCCTCTCCGGCGAGCCGCTCGACAGCGTCGCCGCGCGCGCCGCGATGAACGCCCTGATCGAGGGCAAGGTCACCGACGCCCAGGCCGGCGCCTTCCTCGCCGCCCTGCGCGTGCGCGGCGAGACGGTCCCCGAGCTCGTTGGCTTCGCCTCCGCGATGCGCGCCCGCGCGGTCAAGGTCAAGCCGAAGCGCCGCCCTCTCATCGACACCTGCGGCACCGGCGGCGACGGGTCCGGAACCTTCAACATCTCGACGACCGTCGCCTTCATCGCCGCCGGCGCCGGCGCGGCCGTCGCCAAGCACGGCAACCGCGCCGTGTCGAGCCGCTCCGGCTCCGCCGACGTGCTCGAGGCGTTGGGCGTGCGGACGGGAGTGTCCTCGAAGCTGGCCGCGGAATGCGTGGATGTGGCGGGCGTCGGGTTCTTGTTCGCACCGACGCATCATCCCGCGATGGCGAAGGTCGGGCCGATCAGGCGTCAGCTGGGCGCGAGGACCGTTTTTAACCTGCTGGGGCCGTTGTCGAACCCCGCGGGAGCGAGACGGCAATTGCTCGGCGTGTATTCAACGTCGTTGGTCAAGCCGCTGGCGGAAGCGCTCAAAGCATTGGGGAGCGAAGAGGCGATGGTGGTGGCGAGCAAGGACGGCCTCGACGAGATTTCGTTGTCGGCCGCGACGGTGATCGCGCATCTGCGCGGGGGAAGAATCAAGGTGACGGAGTTCAAGCCCGAGTCGTTGGGCCTGATGCGCCGCCCCCTGTCCGCGCTCGCCGGGGGCGACGCAAAAAAGAACGCCTGGATCACCCGGGCCGTTTTGTTCGGCGAGTCGGGCCCCGCGCGCGAGGTCTGCCTATTGAACGCCGCCGCGGCGCTTATGGTCGCGGGTTTGGCCAAGAACTGGAAGGAAGGCCTCGCCATGGCCGCCGACTCCGTCGATTCCGGCCGCGCAGCGGCATCCCTCGCTATTCTCCGGCGGCTGACCGTTGGCTGATCTCGGCGTCCTCGGCAAGATCGCCGATAAAACCGCCGCGCGCGTCGCGCGCGAAAAGCTGTCCCGCCCCGTCGAATGGCTGCGAACCCAGCCCCTGTATGAGCACCCGCCTTTGTCGTTAAAAAAATCGTTGTCGTCCGGCCGCGGGATCATCGCCGAGGTAAAATTCGTTTCTCCATCCGAAGGCATTTTGCGAAACGACCCCTCCCCCATCGAAGCCGCGAGAATCGCGGCGGCGTATGCTTCAGCCGGAGCGTCCGCCGTCTCGATCCTCACCGAGCCGGAGTTCTTCGGCGGCGACTATTCTTATCTTGCCGGCGCCCGCGACCGCTGCCCGACCGTTCCGTTGTTGATGAAAGATTTTGTCGTTGATGATTATCAATTCGAGGTCGCGCGCTCCATCGGCGCGGACGCAGTCCTCCTCATCGCCGCTCTGTTGGGCCCCCGACTGCCCGAGATGCACAAGGCTGCGTTGTCGTTAGGTCTATCCGTTCTGATCGAAGTCCATAACGAGGCCGAAGCCGTCGCGGCGATAGCCGCGGGCGGCACTCTGATCGGCGTAAACTCAAGGGATTTAAAGTCGTTGAAGGTGGATTTAAACGTCGCTCGTCGTCTCGCGCCGTTGGTCTGCCTTCCTGAAATCGTCGCCGTCGCCGAAAGCGGTTTGCGCTCGCGCAGCGACCTCGATTCGTTATCGCCGTTAGGCTACAAAGGCTTTCTCATCGGCACTTCCTTCATGAAGCACCCCGACCCCGGCGCCGCTCTCGCCGCCTTTCTTTCATGAGAATCAAGGTCTGCGGCGTCACCCGCCCCCAAGACGCCCGCTTGGCCGGGAAGCTCGGCGCCTGGGCCGTCGGCATGATCTTCGTCCCCAACACCCCGCGCTACCTGACCCCGCCGAAGGCGGCCCGCATCCGTGCCGCGATCCCCAAAGACGTCCTTGCCGTCGGCGTCTTCAAGCACGTCGCCGCCGAGGAGCTCCGCCGGGTGATCCGCGAATTGCGCCTGGACGCCGTCCAGATCTACGGGTCCGTCCCCCGCGGCATCGGCGTCCGCGTCATTCAGGCCGTCACGCTGGACGCCCGTCCTCTCAGGGGGAAGATGGTCCTCATCGAGCCCGCGCGTACCGATGCGGACCGCCGCGCCGGGCGGGGCCCTTCCCGCCGTTCCCAGTTGAAGGCCTGGCACACGGCGCGCTCCTGGCGCGCGACCGGCGCCCGCGTCATCATCGCGGGCGGCCTCACCCCCACGAACGCCGCCGAGGCCGTGGGGGTTGCTAAGCCGTGGGCCCTGGACGTCAGCTCCGGCGTCGAAATCCGCCCCGGAATCAAGTCCCCTGCCCTCCTGAAGGCCTTTTTCGCCGCCGCGGGCGCCTGAACGCACCCCTTAAAATACACCCCGCCGACACAATAATAATACCTACGTCGACGACGGTTCGTGGTATAATGCCTGTAAGGGAAAACGTTTCCCGCGCCACATAAGACGTACGTGAGCAAGACGCAAGAAAGAGGACATACAAGACAATGGCTACCGGAAAAGTGAAGTGGTTCAACGATCAGAAGGGCTTCGGATTCATCACGCCGGACGACGGGTCCAAGGACCTGTTCGTTCACCACTCGTCCATCCTGGGCGATGGCTTCAAGACTTTGGCCGAGAATCAGGCCGTCGAGTTCGACGTGGAGCAGTCCGAGAAGGGACCCCGCGCCGGCAACGTTCGCAAGCTCTAATCAGCTGACGAACACCGCCTGAAAAAGACCCCCTCGCCGCTCGCGGCGAGGGGGTTCTTATTTTTACTCCTCCCGGCGGATGCGGATGGGGGGGTGCTTCAGGGCCCCGATGAACCACAGGAAGGGGCTTAGGTGGTAGAACATCTCGCGCAGGCCCTTCCGGGCGATGCCGAAGACGATCCCGCCGACCACGAAGACCGTGAAAGTCGTGCCCACCCAGCTGTCGGCGACGGCCTTCATGAGCGTTATTAAGGTGTAAAGCTCGGGGTGGGCGACGATCCGGGGGAAGGCGGCGAAGAGGATGTAGGCGATCAGGCCCAGGGCGTAGCCGGGCCGGGCGTATTGGTTGATCTGGTGGGTGTTGGCCTCCATGTAGGACGCCCCGAGCGCCAGGTACAGCAGCACGAACCCGCAGCCCTGGCGCCACAGCAGGTCTTCGGGCGGCGCGCCCTTGATCGCGGAGACGAAGATGATGGCCGCGAAGAACACGGCCAGGGCGATGTTGTAGACCGTCGCGAACGCGCCCCACAGGTCCTCCCAGAACAGCTCGGAGAACACGTCCACGAACGCGCTCATGACCCGGGCCAGGATCCAGAAGCCGGCGTTGATGCTGCACAGCCAGACGAAGATCTGGATGATCTTCTGGCTTTCCGGCGTTCGCGTAAACGCGATGGCGGCGAGGATGAACGCTTCCACCCCCTCAATTTAGCAGTTGGTCCGTACATGGACAAGCCAGGGGGGGTCTGCTATCCTCCCTGAGCCATGAAAACCCCCTCTGGGCCCGGCTGGTTCGGGCCGTTCGGCGGCGCCTTCGTGCCCGAGACGCTCATCGAGCCCCTTCGCGAGCTCGAGGCCGCCTACGCGGCCGCCCGGCGCGACCCCAAGTTTCGTAAAGAACTCAAGCGAGAACTATCCACCTTTGTCGGCCGGCCGACGCCGCTCACCTTCGCCGGACGCCTGAGCGCCGCGCTGGGGCTGCGGGTCTGGCTCAAGCGCGAGGACCTGACCCACACCGGCGCGCACAAGATCAACAACACCGTCGGCCAGATCGCGCTCGCCCGGCGCATGGGCAAGAAGCGCGTCATCGCCGAGACGGGGGCGGGCCAGCATGGCGTGGCGACGGCCGCGGCGGCCGCGCGCGCGGGCCTGCCATGCGTGGTGTACATGGGCACCGAGGACATGGCGCGCCAGTCCCCAAACGTCGCCCGCATGCGCATGCTCGGCGCCGAGGTCCGCGCGGTCGCCGCCGGCTCGCGCACGCTCAAGGACGCGACGAGCGAGGCGCTGCGCGCCTGGTCGGCCGACAGCCGGGAGACCTTCTACGTGCTCGGCTCCGCCCTCGGGCCGCATCCGTATCCGACCATGGTCCGCGACTTCCAGTCGGTGATCGGGTTCGAGGCGCGAGCCCAGATTCTTAAAGAAGAGAAGCGCCTGCCGCATGAGATCATCGCCTGCGTGGGCGGCGGCTCGAACGCGATCGGGATATTCACCGCGTTCTTGAAGGACAAGGCCGTGAGGCTGACCGGCGTCGAGGCGGGCGGCACCGGCCCCGGCCCGGGCAAGCATGCGGCGCGTTTCGCGGGCGGCCATCCCGGAGTGCTGCACGGCACCTACACCTATCTGCTTCAGGATAAAAACGGCCAGGTTTTGCCGACGCATTCGATCTCGGCGGGGCTCGACTATCCCGCGGTCGGGCCGGAGCACGCGGATCTGCGGCGGCTGGGGCGGGCGAAGTACGCGTCCGCGACGGACAAGGACGCGCTCTCCGCGGCCCGCGAGCTGTGTCGCCTCGAGGGCATACTGCCCGCGTTGGAGAGCGCGCATGCGATCGCCTATCTCATCGGGGCAAAAAGACGCTTCAAGAAGAACAGCGTGATCATGGTCAATTTGTCCGGACGCGGCGACAAGGACCTGGGGACCTTATGTCCGTGAGCCTCGCGCGGGCGCTGAGCGGGCGGCGCGCCAGGGGGCGCGCGGGCTTCGTGCCGTTCATGGTCGCCGGGGACGGGAACAGCTTGAGGATCGCGAAGGCTTTGATCGAAGCGGGGGCCGACATTTTGGAGGTCGGGGTGCCATTCTCGGATCCGGTGGCCGATGGGCCGGCGATACAAGCCGCGGGCCAGCGGGCGTTGAAAAAGGGGATGACGCTGAGGAAGGCGGCGGGGTTCGTGAAGGATCTTAGAAGGTCCGGAGTTCGTATCCCAGTCGTTTTATTTACGTACTTGAACCCGATTCTGCGGATGGGTGTAAAGCCGTTCGCCAAGCTCTGCGCCGATTCCGGCGTTACGGCGGCGTTGATAGTCGACTTGCCGGTCGAACTTTCAACGGCAGCGGATGGTGTTCTCGCGCGGTACGGCGTCGAATTGGTGGCCCTCGCTTCGCCGACCACAACGGATCAAAGGCTTTCGCGGATCGGCCGTGCCTCCGGCACGGCCGTTTATTATGTCAGCAGAGAAGGCGTCACCGGCGTACGGAAAGGACTGGCGCCCAATTTGGCGCAGCGGCTTCGACATGTGCGGAAGCTCACCAAGAAACCTTTAATGGTAGGGTTCGGCATCGCCGAACCGTCGCAGGCGCGGAAACTGGCGCCTTATGCCGACGGCGTGGTGGTGGGAAGCGCCCTGGTGCTTGCCGGCGCCCGAGGCGCCGGCGACGTTTCGGCGTTGGCCAAAAGATTAGTCAAAGCCTTGGAGATATAAATGCTCATTTTGATGCAGTCGGATCATACTCGCAAACAGCTGAACGAGGTCCTCGCAAAGGTTCGCTCGCTGAAGCTTAAGCCCCATGTTATTCCCGGGAAACTATCGGTCGCGGTCGGCATCACGGGCAACTCCGGAGCGCTTGATCCGCACCTTTTCGACGCCATGCCCGGAGTGCGCGAGGCCGTGCGCGTTTCGCGGCCCTATAAGCTCGCGGGCCGCGATTTTCAACACGAAGACACGATCGTCCCCGTCGGTCCGTACTCGATAGGCGGCCCCGGACTTCTCGTCATCGCGGGGCCGTGCGCCGTCGAGAACGAAGAGCAGATGCTCCGCATCGCCCGGCGCGTGAAAGCGGCGGGGGCGCAGATGCTGCGCGGCGGGGCTTTTAAGCCGCGCACCTCTCCGTACGCGTTCCAGGGCCTGGGAAAGAAGGGGCTCCAGCTCCTGGCCCTCGCCAAAAAAGAAACCGGCCTGCCGATCGTCACCGAGATTTTAGACCAGCGCACCTTGGCCGACGTGGCCGAGTTCGCCGACGTGCTCCAGGTCGGGGCGCGCAACATGCAGAACTTCGCCCTGCTCAAGGAGCTGGGCCAGCTCAAGAAGCCGGTCATGCTCAAGCGGGGCCTGTCGGCCACGCTGGATGAATGGTTGATGTCCGCGGAGTACCTGCTCAGCGAGGGCAATAAGAATATTTTTCTCTGCGAGCGCGGCATCCGGGCGTTCTCCGACCATGCGCGAAACACGCTCGACCTGAACGTGGTGCCCGCGGTCAAGGAGATGAGCCATTTACCCATCATCGTGGACCCGAGCCACGCGACCGGCGTGCGGGCCCGCGTTGCGCCCATGGCGCGCGCGGCCGTCGCCGCGGGAGCGCACGGCGTCATGATCGAGGTGCACGACCGCCCCGACCAGGCGCTGTGCGACGGGCCGCAGGCGCTGCACCCCGACGACTTCACCGTGCTCATGCGCGACCTGGCCGCCATCGCGGGCGCGCTCGGCCGGAGCATGGCCACGCCCGCGCTCAAGGGCCGCGGGTGACGGACCGCTCCGTCGCCGGCGGCGGCCGCCTCGAGGGAGAGGTCCGCGTGCCGGGCGACAAGTCGGTCTCGCACCGCGCCCTGATCCTCGGCTCCTTGGCCGACGGCGAGACCGTCGTCGAAGGGCTCTCGTCGGGGGCCGACGTGGCCTCGACGCGGTCCTGCCTCGAGGCGATGGGCGTCGAGATCGCCGGCGCGGCGCCGTCGGTCCGCGTGAAGGGGCGCGGGCTCGGCGGGCTCAAGGCCCCGGCCGGCGACCTCGACGCGGGAAACTCCGGCACGACGATGCGCCTGCTCGCGGGCGTCGTCGCGGGCCACGGCTTCGCGGCGCGCTTCGTCGGCGATGAGTCTCTGACGCGGCGCCCCATGAAGCGCGTCGCCGAGCCGCTGCGCGCCATGGGCGCGGCCGTCGGCCTCAGCGAGGCGGGCACGCCTCCGTTGAGCCTCGCGGGCGGAGCGCTGAAAGGAATCGAGTACACGACCCCGATGGCGAGCGCGCAGGTCAAGTCGGCCGTCCTGCTCGCCGGCCTGCACGCCTCGGGAGACACGACCGTCGTCGAGCCGGCCGCGACGCGCGACCACACCGAGCGCATGCTGTCGGCGTTCGGCGTCCCCGTGCGCATGGTCGGCCTCAAGGTCACCGTCGCGGGCGGTTCGCGTCTCACGGCGGGCAAGGTGCTCATCCCCGGCGATCCGTCGTCCGCGGCGTTCTGGGTCGTGGCGGCGACGCTCGCGCCGGGCAGCGAGCTCGCGGTTCGCGGCGTGGGCTCGAACCCGACCCGCACCGGCTACCTGTCCGTGCTGGCCCGCATGGGCGCGGACATCCATCGCGAGCCCATGCGCGGCGAGGGCGGAGAAGCCATCGAGGACCTGATTGTGTCGTCCTCCGATTTGACCGGCGAGCGAATCTCCGCCGAAGAGGTGCCGGGGCTCATCGACGAGGTGCCCATACTCGCCCTGGCGGCCGCGCTCGCCTCCGGCGAGAGCCGGTTCTGCGGGCTCGGGGAGTTGAGGCATAAGGAGAGCGACCGGCTGGCGGGGATCGCGTCCTTGCTGACGAGCTTCGGCGCCCAGGCGAAGGTCGACGGCGACGATTTGGTGGTGACGGGCGTGAAGAAGTTGACGGCCGCCTCGGTGGACTCGTTGGGGGATCACCGGCTCGCGATGACGGGGTATATCGCGGGATTCTTGGCGTCCGGCGAGAGCGTCGTGAGGGGAGCGTCCTGCGCGGAGATCTCTTACCCCACGTTTTACGAGGACTTTCTCGCGAGGGCCGCGTGAAGCTCGGCCTCTTCGGCAATCCCGTCTCTCACTCGAAGTCGCCCGCGATATTTTCGTCGCTGTGCGCCGAATTAGGCCGTAAGATCTCTTACGAGGCCGTGCTCGTGAATGATTTTTCCGGCGCCGTTGCAAAGGCGCGCGCCGCCGGCTGGCGGGGCGCGAGCGTGACGATCCCGTTCAAGTTGGACGCCGCGAAAGCGGCGAAAAGATTGACCCATGACGCCAAGGCGATAGGCGCGGTGAATGCGTTGAAGTTCGGAAAAACCATCATCGGCCATAATACCGACGCCGCCGGTTTGATGGACGCATTCAAATTCGCGGACGTCGTAATGTCCGGCGTTCGAGTTCTGGTCTTTGGCGCCGGAGGCGCCGCAAGGGCCGCCGGCTATGCCGCCGCTAAGAGCGGTGCTCAATCGGTGCATTTCACGAATAGAACGTTTTCAACGGCCACGAAGTGCGCGCGCGACCTGGCGGCGTATTTCCCGCGGACGCGCTTCTCCGCGGGAGCGGCGAGGAACGCGGATGTTTGGATCAACGCCTTGCCGCTCGGGCTGAAAGGATGCCCTGACAAATCGCCGGCGCCGAAGGCGCTGAGACCGCCGAAGGCGGCGGTGGATTTGGTGTATGGACGGCGAACGGCGTTTCAACGGCAAACGACAAGGACCGGCGCGAGAACAATCGACGGCACTGCGATGTTGGTTTTCCAGGCGCTGCGCGCGTACGAATTCTGGGATCGTCCCCTCGGCCCCGCTCGACGAGCCCTATTGGCCGGACGGATCATTAAGGAGCTTTCATGAAACTTCGTTTTTTGACCGCGGGTGAATCGCACGGTAAAGCCTTGGTGGGCATACTCGAAGGGCTTCCCGCCGGGATGGAACTTGCCGCCGCCGACGTGCAGGCCGACCTGCTGCGGCGGAAGAAGGGCCATGGGCGCGGGAACCGGCAAAAAATCGAGGGAGATCAAGTCGAGATCTTGTCGGGTGTTCGCGCGGGAAAAACCTTGGGCTCGCCGCTTGGGCTTCTCATTCCCAATCTTGATTTCAAGAATTGGGTGAACATCATGGGCGCCGAGCCGACCGACGCGGCCGCTTCGCGGCGCGTCGAGATTCCTCGGCCGGGGCATGCCGACCTCGTCGGAAAGATCAAATACGGCTTCGACGACATGCGAAACGTATTGGAGCGCGCGTCCGCTCGTGAAACGGCGATGCGCGTGGCGCTCGGCGCCGCCGCGCGGCGCTTTTTGAGCGAATGTGGAGTGCTCGTCGCCAGCCGCGTGATCGCTATCGGCGGCGAAACGGACGACTCCCCGCTCCCATGCCCGGTCTCTGAATTGAATGCGCTGACCGACGCCGATCCCGTCCGTTGCGCGAATCCGGGAATTTCCAGGCGCATGGTCACGCGCATCGACGAGGCCAAGGCCGCGGGGGACACCCTCGGCGGCGTGTTCGAGGTGATCGCGCAGGGGCTTCCCGTCGGGCTCGGCAGCTACGCTCAATGGGACCGGCGTCTGGAGGGGCCTTTGAGCATGGCCCTCATGTCTTTGAATGCCATCAAAGGCGTCGAGATCGGCCATGGTTTTCGCGGCGCCGGCGTCCCCGGCTCCCAGGCTCACGACGCCTACGAGCCGAGGGGAAAAAAAGTCGGCTACCGCTCGAATCGGTCGGGCGGCATCGACGGCGGTATGAGCACGGGGCAGAATCTGATCGTGCGCGCTGCGATGAAGCCGATCGCGACATTGATGAAGCCTTTGGATTCCGTGGATCTGCGCACGATGAAGCCCGCGAAGGCGCACGTGGAGCGCTCCGACGCCTGCGCGGTGCCCGCGGCGGCCGTGATCGGCGAGTCGCTGGTCTGCCTCGTCCTCGCGGACGCGGTGCTCGACAAGTTCGGCGGAGACTCGATGGCCGAATTGCTCCCGAGGCTGGCGGCTTGGCGCAAATGAGAACGACGATCTATCTCACCGGCTTCATGGGCGCGGGGAAATCCGTCGTCGGCAGGGAGCTCGCCCGGCTCCTGCGCCGCCCGTTCGTCGATCTCGACCTATCCATCGAGAGCGAGGCGGGCTCGAGCGTCGCCTCGCTGTTCGCGCGGCGCGGCGAAGCGGCGTTCCGCAAGCTCGAGCGCAAGGCCCTGCTGCGCGCCGCGAAGCGCCCGGGCGTCGTCGTGGCCCTGGGCGGCGGGACCCTTCTTGATCCGCGCCACCGCGCCCTCGTGAAGAAAGGGCTCCTCGTTAAACTGTCCTGCTCGCGCGCGGAGCTGGTGCGACGACTGCGCTCCGCGCGGGCCGCGCGACCGCTCCTGGCGGGTGGACCGCTCGGGGCGCGCGTCGGCAAGCTCCTCGTCGAGCGCCGGGACGCATACGCCGGCGCTGACTTCAGCGTTTCGACCACCGTCAACTCTCCCAAGGCCGCGGCGATGATCATCGCCCGGAGGATTCCATGACCGTCGAAAAACTCTTCGCTGAGCCCGGGGCGCGCCTGAACGCGCGCGCCTGGATGCGCGGCCTCGCCCCGTCCAAGCGCGTCGCCTTGGTGTCCGAGGCGGGCGCCTGGCGCCGCTTCGGGCCCGGCGTCGAGAAGTCCCTGAAGCGCGCGGGGTTCAAGGTCCATCGCCATCTTCTCCCTTCGGGGGAAGCCGCCAAGACCTGGGACTCCGTGTCCGACCTGCTCAACTCGATGCTCGACGCGGGCCTCGGGCGCGACGCGGCGCTCGTCGCCCTCGGCGGCGGCGCGGTCACCGACGCGGCGGGGTTCGCGGCCGCCATTTACCAGCGCGGCATGCCCTGGGTGAGCGTGCCCACGACCTTGCTCGGCCAGCTCGACAGCGGCATGGGCGGAAAGACCGGAATCAACCTCGCCGGCGGCAAGAACCTCGCCGGCTGCTTCCACCGCCCGGCCGTCGTCGTCTGCGACCCAGAGACCCTGGCCTCCTTGCCCGTGCGCGAGCGCGTGTCGGGCTTCGGCGAGGCGCTGAAATACGGCCTGGTATTCGACCCGCCGCTTTGGGCGCTCATCGTCGGCAATTGGGACGCGCTGATGGCGGGCGATCCCGTCCTGACGGGAAAAATCGTGGCGCGCGGCGCCGCGTGGAAGCGCAGGGTCGTCGACAGCGACGAGCGCGACGACAAGGGGCCCCGCGAGGTGCTTAATTTCGGGCACACGCTTGGCCACGCGCTCGAGTCCGCGTCGGGGCTGGGCGTCCTGCGCCACGGCGAGGCCGTGATCTGGGGCATGCGCGCGGCCCTGCGCCTGTCGCACCGCTGCTCGGGGCTCAAGGCCTCCTTCGCGGCCGAGGCGGACCGCTTCCTGTCGACCTTGCCGGTGCCGCTGCCGCGCCGCATCGAGCCTCGCCGGCTGCTCGAGCACGCGCGCCGCGACAAGAAGGCGCGCGGAGGCCGCGCGCGGTTCGTGCTCCTGCGCGCGCCGGGACGCGCCGTGACGGCGTACGTCTCCGACAAGGAGATTCTTCGGGCGATCCGGGAGATTCTCTGATGACGATGAACATCCTCGTTCTGAACGGCCCCAACCTCAACCTTCTCGGCGAACGCGAGCCCGCGGTGTACGGCACGATGACCTTGGCGCAGCTGAACACGAAGCTGGCGCAGCACGCCAAGAAAAAGGGCGCCGTGATCCGCGCCCGCCAATCCAACCACGAGGGCGAGCTCATCGATCTGCTCCACGCGCACCGCAAGTGGGCGGGCGGCATCGTCTTCAACCCCGGCGCGTACAGCCATTACAGCTACGCCCTGCGCGACGCGGTGGCGTCGATCGCGGTGCCGACGATCGAGGTGCACCTGTCGAACATCAAGAAGCGGGAGAAGTTTCGCCATGTCTCGGTGATCGCTCCGGTTTGCGCCGGCCAATTCTACGGCAAGGGCGTGCAGTCTTATATCGACGCGATCGACGCGCTCTTTAAAAATAAAAAATGAACTCGCACCGGCGCGTCTTCTAGGCTGTTCCCGGGAGCAGTCATGGCTAAAATATTCTCTGTCGTTAAAATACCGTTGGGCCTCAAGGGCCTGGACCCCGTCGCGTGCTTCGAGCGCCTGGCCGGGGAGAACGGGCGCGGCTACCTGATCGAGAAGGTCGAGGACGGGCGGCGGCGCGCTTGGATCGGCGTTCAACCGTTCGAGACCCTGCGCGTCATCAAGGGCCGCGTCTACTCCATCACGCCGCGCGGCAAGAAGAAGATTCCCGGAGAGCCCTTCGCCGTTCTCGGCAAGCGGCTCGCGCGCTTCAAGAGCCGCGATGGAGCTCCCTTCGACGCGGGGGCCGTCGGTCTGCTCGATTACGAGATGATCCGCCACCTCGAGCCCGTCGAGATGAACGCCGAGGCGAACGAAGGGTTTCTAATGCTGTTCAACGCGGCCGTGGTGGTGGAAGACGGCAAGGCGAGCTTGGCCGCGCTCGCGGCCGGAGCGGGGGGCCGGCGCCGCGCGAAGGCGCTGGCCTTCGGGCTCGCTCGCGCCCTGCGCGGCGCCGGCCCGGTTCCCGCGTCGCCGCCTTCCGGACGCTTGCTGCCGGTTTCGCCGGCCCGCGGACGGACGCGCTTTCTCAAGAGCGTGGCCAAGATCAAGAAGCACATCGTCGCGGGCGACGTGTTTCAGGCCGTCGTGTCCGAAGGCTTTTCGGCCAGGGTCCCGGGGGGCCCCTTCGCGGCCTATCGCGCGGCGCGCGCGGCGAACGTGACGCCCTACGGCTTCTGCCTGCTGGACGGCGAACGCGCCTGGATCGGCGTTTCCCCCGAGCGGCTGGTGAGGGTCGTCGGCGGCGTGGCGCGCAACTGCCCGATCGCGGGGACGCGGCCGCGCGGGAAGACGCGGCCTCAGGATAAGAGGCTCGAGGCCGAGCTGCGCGCCAGCGAGAAGGAGCGCGCCGAGCACCTGATGCTGGTCGACCTCGCGCGCAACGACCTGGGCCGCGTGTCGGCGCCCGGCTCGGTGAAGGTCCAGAAATTCATGGTCACGCGCCGCTTCTCCGAGGTGATGCACCTCGTCAGCGAGGTCGAGGGGCGCCTCGATAAGGGGAAGACCGCCTGGGACGCGCTGGTCGCGTCGTTCCCGGCGGGCACGGTCAGCGGGGCGCCGAAGGTGAGGGCGATGGAGATCATCGCGGGGCTCGAGCGGCAGCCGCGGGGGTTTTACGCGGGGGCCGTGGTGCAGGCCGACTTCTCGGGCAACTTGGATTCCTGCCTTGCGATCCGCTCGCTTCACCTCGAAGGAGAGAGGGCGCGTTTGCAGGCCGGGGCGGGGATCGTGGCGGACTCGAGCCCGGCGGCGGAGTGGAATGAGGTGCTGCATAAGCTCAAGGGATTGAGGCGAGCGTTGGGGGGATTGAAATGATTTTGCTCCTCGACAATTACGACTCGTTCACCTACAACCTCTACCAAGCCGTGAGGTTTTTAAAGCACGACTGCAAGGTGGTGAGGAACGATTCGTCGACGGTCAAAAAATTGCTGGCGCTGAAGCCCGATGCGATCATACTGTCCCCCGGGCCGGGACGGCCGGAGGACGCCGGAATATTGCTGGAGCTCGTTAAGAAAACGCCGAAGACGATCCCTGTTTTAGGGGTTTGCCTGGGCCACCAAGCGATAGCTTTGGCGAACGGCGGGCCCGTGATCAGAGCCAAACGGCTTATGCACGGCAAAACATGCGTGATTAGCCATGACGGGCGGGGACTGTTCCTGGGGCTGCCCAAACGCGTGACGGTCGCGCGATATCACAGCCTCGTAGCCGCGGAGCCTCTGCCGGTCAACATGGCCGCGACGGCGCGCGCGGAAGACGGATCCTTGATGGGCTTGCGCCTCTTGGATCGGCCGGTGGAGGGGGTCCAATTCCACCCCGAATCCGTGGCGACGCCGCTCGGCCTCAAGATGCTCGGAAACTTCCTCGACGGCGCAAAAGCGTCATCCCGACGCCGCCCATAATCAGCGCTATGCCGAGCACGGCGTTGCCGGCGAGCCTCTCGCCCAAAACAAGCCGACCCAGCAGCACCGCGACGACCGGAAAGATCAGCGTGATCATGCTGACCTGCGTTGCCGGCAGGGCGCGGATCAATTTGTAATACGAGAGAAACGCGACCACCGTTCCTAGGATCGCGAGATAGAAGATCGCCCCGACGTTCGCGGGGGTCCAGGCCACGACCGAACCGCGCTCGACGCAGAAGCTCAATCCCAGCAATAGCCCGGCGCCAAGCGACATCGACCAGGCGTTGAGCACGCGCGCGTCGTCCTGCTTCGACCACAGGCTTTGCGCGACGAGGTTGCCCGCGGCGCCCACGCTCGAAACGAAGGCGGCGAGCAGGCCCATCGTGTCGGCGGAGGCGACGCCTTCCTGGGGCCGGAACAGGAGGACCACCCCGGCGATGCCGATCGCGATGCCGGCGGCCTTGCCGCGGGACAGGGTCTCGGTGCGCGCGACGAAGGCGGTGAGCAGGGCCGTGACCAGGGGCGCCACCGCGCACAGCACGGCGACGAGGCCGCTGGAGACGCGCGTCTCGGCCCAGTAGACGAGGGCGTAGCAGACGGCGAAGCCGAGCACGCCCGCGCTGACGGCCGCGCGCCGCCCTCGCGGCGTTAGGCGCGGCGAGAGCCCGGAGAAGAGCACGAGGACCCACATGATCGCGCCCGCGAGCGTGAAGCGCAGGCCCGCGCCCAAGAAGGGCGGCACGCCCTCGAGGCCGAACTTGATGGCGAGCCAGGTCGAGCCCCAGATCAGGCAGACGAGCGCATAGAGAAAGGGAATCACGGGGCGTCTATGATATCATGCCGCCGTGGAAAACCTGGCCGGAAGAGCCGCGCACGCCGCCCGCCGCGTCGAGAGGCTGAAGCTCGAGACGCCCGTCGAGGCCCTGCGGGCCTTGCCGGGCTATGCGCGCGTTCCCCAGGATTTTAAGCCGGCCCTGTCCGGCATCGTGATGGATCTGCGCTTCGCCGAGCCGGGACGCGGCCTGCTCGTCTCCGGCGGCGAGGTCACGGTCGAGTACGCCGCGCGTCGCGCCGTATCGGCCGTGGGCCGGGGAGCGACGGGCCTCGGCGTCTGGACCGAACGGAATTTTCACGCCGGAGACTACGCGCACCTCGACGCGGTCCGCGCCGCGGTTCCCGACGCCCTGGTCGCCATGATGGACTACGTCGTCGACGCCTGGCAGCTCGAGCGCGCCCGGGCGGGGGGCGCCGATGCCGTGCTTCTGATCCCGGAGCTGCTCGGCCCCTACCTCGAGCGCATGACGGCCTCGGCCCGGGCCCTCGGCCTGACGCCGATCGCCTGGAACGACGGCGAGGCGCCGCGCCTCCTCTAGAAGGACTTCCCGCCGCCGATAAAAACGCGGAAGGCGTCGCGGTCGTCGCGGCAGAACGGCCGGACCTCGCCGCCGATCTCGACCCGGTCCAGGATGAAGCTGCGCGGACACTTGATCTCGTACTTGACCTTGAACTTAAGCGGATCGGCGTCGAATCTCATCGCGGCGCGCTCGAGGCCCGAGACGCCGACGCGAAGGCGGCCATGGAATCCGACGTCGTCCGATCCAGCTCCCGGGCTGGAGCCCGTGTAATGCGCGCGGTCGTTGCCGATGCCGAATCGATCCGATAAGAAATCGTTCACCTCGAAGCCGAAGATATCCACGAACGACGAGTTATCGATCCTGTCGAAGGCCCTCATGGTTTCGACGAGGAAGCCGACCGGCCCGTCCAGCCAGGGGTGGGACCGCACGAACGGGTCCTGGGATAGGCCCGTGAACAGGACGTCGGCGACGGCCGCGGCGTCGCGCCCGCCGAAGGAGCCGAAGTAGCGGCGCGGGTCCTCGTCGAAGCCGCGGCGCAGCGAAGCGTCGTCCTCCCAACGTCGCTGACGTTCGCGATAGCGATCGAAGGTGCGGCGCGTCATCGTCATGCTGGCTACGTCCTTCCAGCGGCCGTCGCGCTCCTCGAGAGAAAATCTCAGCGATACGCGGTCGAAATCTGGCGCCGCGGCAGATGAGATGAGCGGCGGCCGCTCGTGCGCCAGCTGCTTGAGCAGCTCTTTCTTCCAGTCGGAGTTGACGATCGTCTCGACGTTCCGCTCGAAAGACTCTTCGGCGCGCGCGGCGGGGGCGAATAGCAAGGCGAGGCAGAGAATTATCATTAGTGGTATGATAACGCCCGATGGGATCGCTTCGTGAGGGCCTCGCGGCCCATCGGCGGAGGGGAATCGGTCCAGACCCGGCCCGTCGCGTCGCCGACGTATCCGCAACCGAACCGGTCACTACATGAGCGCATTCTCCGAAGCCCTGCTGGCCCTGCGGCGCGAAGCCGGATTCCCCTCGGCCTACCGCTTTTACCACCGCAACGGCGGGCGCCGCCACTTCGGATTTACCTACGTCCACTACCTGCGTCTCGAGAAGGGCGCCAAGGCGCCGCGCGCGGAAGCCTTCGGCGCGATTCTGAAGGCCCTGCGCCTGGCTCCCGCCGCCGACGGCGCGCGGACCTTGTTCCGCGCCTATCTTCTCGACGTTCTCGGCTCGCCCGAGGCCTATGAGCTTATCGTCGGCTCGGTGAGCAAATCCGTGCCCTCGGTCTCGCCGACGCTCGCCGAGGGCGGCTTCGACCGCCTCAAGCGCGAGCATTTGATGCACATGAGCATCGAGCAGTTCACGGCCGTTTCGCACGATGAGAACTCGTATTGGGCCTCGGAGCTCCTGCTCAACGACGACGGCTCCTGGACGCCCGCGGAGATCGCCGCGCGCCTGGGCTGCTCCGAGAAGAACGCGGGCGAGGCGCTCGAGCGCCTCACGAAGGCGAAGCTCCTGCGCGCGACCTCGCCGGGCCGCTATAAAACGCGCCAGCCCGGCAAGTTTTGGACCTTTCCCGGCCGCAGCAAGGGCATGGAGCCTCTGCTCGACCGCGTGCGCGGCTTCTGGGACGCGATGGCCAAGCGCCAGGGCGGACCGTTCGGCGAGCGCCTGGAGCTCGTGCGCGCCTCCTCGAGCGTCATGCGCCAGTACATGAACGCCCTGCACCGCGCCGTCGACGAGGCCAATCTTGCCGCCACGCACGCCAAGGGCGAGGACACGGCCCTGTTTCTCATCGAAGGCCGCGTCCGCCGCCTCCTGCCGTTTTAGGTCCATCGGTCCGGCCGAGGGGCCGAAGGGCCGCTGACGCGGCCTCCGGACTAATCCATAATATAGGAATGGCGAAACGCTTGGCCTTCCTGCCCGTCCTCTGCCTTGCCCTGACCGCCGCGGCGCAGACGCGCGGCGTCCGCGTTTCCCTTCAGACCAGCGTCCCGCTCGTCTCGGCACCGTTGATCGGGGTCAGGCCTCCCGGTGTGGCATTGTTGAACAACGCGACGCCGGGAGTCCTGAGCCCGGTTCCCGCCGTTTCCGTCGCTCCGATTTCCGCCGCTCCGATGCCCGCCGCGCTCGTTCCGGTCGCCGCGCTGGCCGCCGCCGCGCCCGAGGCGCCGAAGGCCGAGGCCGTCGCGTCGGCGCGCGAACAGGTCGCAGCGCTCGCCGCCGCGCCGGACGCCGAGGCGCTGTGGACGGGTGCTGTGCCCGCGGACGAGGCCCGCCGGCTCCTCGGCCGGTCGCACTGGGCGACGACGAAGTTCTTCTTCGGTTCGCGCTCCGTGCTTCTGCGCGATATGGTCCTCCAGCAGAAGGCTGAGACCGCCGGAAAGCCGCGCGCGGTGCGCGATCTCGAGGGCATGTGGATCGACTGGCGCACCAAGGCTTACGCGGGCACCGTGAAGACCGCCGGGTTCCAGGTCGCCGACCGCGCCACCATCCGCCGCGAGGCGGTCAAGCTCTGGGACCGCTACTATCCCAAGGACCCCGCCGCGCGCGCGTCCTTCCTGCGCTACCTCGACCGCGTGGACCGGGTCGTGCCTCTCGAGCGCCCCAGCTATTACCGCAAGAAGGCCTTCGGGGTTTTCTACGAGACGCCGACCGCCGCTCCCGAGACCCTCGTCGAGAAAATCGACGCGATGCTCACCGCGGAGCATCTCGCCAAGATCGACGAGCACCGCGCCTCCCGTCAGCAGGTCGTGCTCGCCTCCTTCCGCGCGGGCGTGCTCGCCTCGATCCTCGAGGTCAACAAGGAGCTGCCGCGCGGCAAGCGCGTGATCGCGATGGCTTTGCTCGGCTCCTACTCGATCGGGCAGTCCGGCCCCACGAGCGACATCGACTATCAGCTGGTCACCGAGGACGGCGGCACGGCCGCGATCAAGCCTTTCGCCGCGGCGCTCGAGCGCAACTGGACGGAGAACCGCCTCAAGGACATCGAGGGCTTCGCGTCCACCTTGCCGCCGTCCCCCGAGGTCGTCAAGGAAAGCTTTCCCGAGGGCTACCTCGTGATTTCGCCCGATCCCGCCGCCGTCGCCGCGCTCTCCAAGGATTCCTTCGCGCCCGACCAGGCCACCGGGTGGTCGCGCCTGCGCGGCCGCGCCTTCGGGGCCTTCTGGAAGGCATGGGTCTGGTCTTACTTCCGCCTCGCCGACCTGCGCGACCTGTTCGTCAAATGAGCGCGCCGGGCCTCTGGCTCATGAAGTCGGAGCCCGACGTGTTCGGCATCGATGACCTGGCCAAGAAGAAGACCGAGGGCTGGAACGGCGTGCGCAACTACGAGGCGCGAAATTTCATGAAGAGCATGAAGCTTGGCGACCGGGTCTTGTTCTACCACTCGAACGCGAAGCCGTCCGGCGTCGCGGGGCTCGCCGAGGTGAGCCGGACCGCGTACCCCGACGCGACTCAGTTCGACCCCAAGAGCGACTACCACGAGCCGCGGGCGACGAAGGAGGCTCCGGTCTGGTTCCAGGTGGATCTGCGCTTCGTCTCGAAGCTGGCGCGCCTCGTGCCGCTCGACGAGCTGCGCGGCATGCCGGAGCTTCAGGGCATGAAGCTGTTTACGCGCTCGCGGCTGTCCGTGGTTCCGGTGACGCCCGCCGAATGGAAGGCCATAGTGCAGCGCGGCTCATGAGCGGCGAGAAATACGAGCTCGCGCAGGCCCGGATCCCCGGCGAGGGCGCCACGCTCCGGCTCACCAAGTCGCGGGGCATCTTCACGATTTGGGTGGAGCACACCGAGCTGATGAGCAGCGAGATCCACCGCTCCGAGGACGACCTCGCCGAGCTCGTCTGCGCCAAGCTCGTAAATCGCCCTGAGGCCGCGATCCTGATCGGAGGCCTCGGCATGGGCTACACGCTCGCCGCGGCGCTTCGCTCGCTCGGCCCGAAGGGCGCGGTCGTCGTCGCCGAGCTGATGCCCGCCGTCGTCGAGTGGAACCGCGGGCCGCTCGCGCACCTGGCCGGGCGCCCGCTCGACGATCCTCGCGTCTCCGTGCGCGTGCAGGATGTCGCCATCAGCATTCAGACCGGGCTCGCCGAGTTCGACGGGATTCTGCTCGACGTGGACAACGGTCCCGAAGGCCTCACGCGCGACTCGAACAACTGGCTTTATTCCGAGGACGGCCTGGCTTCCGCCTACACGGCCCTGCGCCCCGGCGGCATCCTCGCGATCTGGTCGTCCCGGCCGGACCGCAACTTCGGCATGCGTCTGCGCAAGGCGGGCTTCGAGGTGGAGGAGGCGGTCGTCGAGTCCTCCGACGAGGACCGCAACGAGCAGCACACGATCTTTCTCGCGATCAATCGCGCCTAAGCGCGGCGGTCGTTGATCGCGTCGAGCGCGGCCCAGAACTCGGTCGGGGTCGAAATGCGCTTGTCGGGGTCGGGCTCGAGCGCGCGGTCGATGAGGGCGTCGAGCTCCGGGCTTAGCCCCGCCACGCGCGCGGACGGGCGCTTGTAGCTCTTGGCGAGCTTGGCCGGCGTGGTGCCGTCGTAGGGACGCGCGCCGGTGACCATCTCGTAGAGGACCGCGCCGAGGGCGAACACGTCGTTCTCGCGGCGGATGACGCCGTACTCCTGCTCCGGCGCCATGTAGTGCGGCGTGCCGACGACGGTCTGCGTCGTGGCCGCGGCCTTGCCGCTGAGCGCGGCGTGGCGCGAGATGCCGAAGTCGAGCACCTTGACGCCTCCGTCCTTGAGCAGCATCACGTTGCCGGGCTTGAGGTCGCGGTGGACGACGTCGTGCGCGTGGGCGTAGGCGAGTGCCGAGCAGACGGGGCCGAGGACGCGCTTGATCTCGGAGAGGGGGAGCCGCTTCTGCTCGGCAATCAATTCGTCGAGGGTCCGGCCCTCAAGGCGCTCGAAAACGAGGTAAAGGCCGCGCTCGTCCTGCTCGACCGCGTGAATATCCACGATCGAGGGGTGGTGGAGCTCGGCCACCATCGTGGCCTCCGCGACCAGCGATTTCTTCGCCTCGTCGTCGAGCTGGAACTCCTCGCGCAGCATCTTGATGGCGACCTGCCGCTTGAGGCGCTTGTCGCGGGCCTCGTAGACGACGCCCATGCCGCCGTGGCCGATCGCCTTGCCGAGCTCGTAATGCTGCTCGATCGTCGACGCGGGGAGCGCCTTCTTTTCGCGCTCGCCGCGCAGGCCGTTGTTGATGTGCATGAGGCCGAAGCCGATCAGCAGGCCGCCGATCACGGTGAAGATCAGCACGACGCCGAAGGAGCGGGCGCGCGCGGGGAAATGGCGCTCGACGAAGGGCAGTCCGGCGCGCTCGCGAGCGAGCTGGGAGGGGCTGAGGCCGTGGCGCCTCGTGGAGTCGCGATAGTCGGGCTCGAACTGGCTGTTGAGCTCGGCGGCGGCCTTGAGGTCGGCCGCCATCGCCTCGTAGTCGCCGCGCCCCTCCTGCGCGTGCCCGCGGTTGGCGAAGGCGTACGGGTTCTTCGGATCGATCTCGAGAGAGTGGTTGGCGTCGGCGATCGCGTCGGAGTAGCGCCCCATGCGGATGTAGGCCCAGGCGCGGGCATCGCGCAGGAAGGCGGCCGACGGCGCGATCGACAGGCCGCGGGAGGCGTCGCGCTCGGCGTCGCCGTAGCGCCCGAGGAGGTTCTCGGCGGCGGCGCGGTAGAAGAGCGCGTCGCTGTTGTCGGCCTCGAGCTCGAGGGCCTTGTCGGCCTCGACGATGGCGCCGTGATAATCCTTCACCGCGAGCTTGGTGCCCGCGGTTTCGATGAAGCGCCGGACCGACTTTTCCGCCGGGCGCTCGGGCGGAGCCTGGCGCAGGACCTCGACCTGGTTGAGCTGCTGGACCATGCCGTGATACTCGCGCTCGACGGACTGCGCGAGGCTGGCGTTCTCGAACTTCGGGGCGGCGACGGTGCGTCCCTCGGACAGCTTCATCAGCGCGTAGGCGGTCTTGTCGTTCGGATCGAGCGCGAGCGCGCGGCGGGCGTCCTCGATGGACTGAAGGTAGTTTCCCAGGCCGTAGGAGGCCGCGGCGCGCGCCGTCCAGGCGCCGCCCGCGTTCGGGGAGCGGCGCAGGACCGCGTCGGCGTCGGAGTAGCCGCGCGCGAAATCGCCGAGCGCGGAGCTCGCCTGCGAGCGGCTGATCAGGGCGTCCTTGTCCGTGGGATCGTAGTTGAGGGCTATGTCGGAGAGCTCCCGGCCCTCCTTCCAGCGCTCCGCGCGATTGTTGAGCGCGGCCGTCTGGGCCGCGGCCTGAACCGCGAACTGCTTCGGCGCGTCGGAGGACAGGTGCCGGATCGCGTTGTTGAGCTCGCCCAGGTTGTTGTCGATCCAGATCTGCTGCTCGGCGGGCTTCAAGGCGTCGGCGCCCTTGATCAGGTCGTCGACGATCGCTCCGAGCTCGGCCTTGGCCTTGCCTTCGGGCTGGCCCTCCAAAGTCATCTTGAAGTCGCGCAGGAGGCCGCGCGAGGGCGTGCCGGCCAGGCTGCCGAGGGTGGGGCCCGGGCCCGCGTCCGCCGGCATGACGCGCCAATTGAGGGCCGAGGGAGCGGGGGTCGCGGCGGGCGCGTCAACCTCGTCCGCGGCGCGCGCGGACGTCAAAGCGAGCAGAACGGCGAGCGCTGAGAGCGCGGACAGACGCTTCATATTAGGAATGGAGACCCCGTCAGTGTAAAGACCTGGGATGGGGGCGTCAAGGGCCTTCGGTCCCTTATCGGTTTGCTAAAATAAGCTAACATGGCTCGGCTGTTTTGCGTCGACGGGACGAATTTGGTCCGCACCGCCTACGGCTACGGCGGCCCGGCGCACGCGGCCCAGGAAGACGCCGATACGGACCGGATCACCGTGATCTTCGCCCAGCTGTGCGAGGACGCCGGCGGGGAAGTCGAGATCGAGCTGTTTTTTGACGGGGCGTTTCGGGCGCTCGGGGGCCCGCGGCCGGACAACTTCCGCGTGAGCTTCACGCGCGAGATGACGGCGGACGACATGATTCTGGACCGCGTGCGCTCCCGCAAATGGAGCAAGGGCGGATCGACAACGGTCGTGACGGCGGACGTGGAGCTCGGCGAGATGGCCGAGTCCGAAGGCGGGAAGTGGATGCGCGTCGGCCACGGCTCGCCGCCGGAGGGCGTCGCGCGCAGGATCGGGGGGCGGTTTCTCAAATGAGCGTCAAGAACTCGGTGATCATCGTCGGTGGCGGCATCATGGGCGTGCAGACGGCCCATCACCTGGCCCTCCTCGGCCACACGGTCACCATCCTCGACCAGCGCGACGTCCCCAACCAGTGGGCGGCCTCCGGCGACCACCTGCGCGTCTTCCGCCTCACCTACGGCAAGGACTCGTTCTACACCGAGATGGCGCTCAAGGCGCTGCCGATGTGGCTCGAGCTGAACACACTCTCCGAAGAGACCCTTTTGCTGCAGAACGGCATGCTCGAGCTGGCGCCCAAGGCCGTCGGCTACGAGTCGCAGAGCATGGCCGTCCTCAAGGAGCGCGGCGTGCGCTTCGAGAAGCTCATGCCGCCCGAGGTCAAGAAGCGCTACCCGATGTACAAGTCCGGCGCCTTCAAGTGGGCGCTGTTCCACCCGGACGGCGGCATGATCTGGGCCAACCGCGCCGTGGCCGCGACCGCGTCGATCGCGCAGCGCAAGGGCGTCAAGATCCGCAACGGCGTCAAGGTCGTCTCGATCCAGAAGGACAAGACCGGGATCAAGTCGGTCAAGGACTCGACGGGCAAGATCTGGGAGGCCGACAAGTTTCTCTTCACCGCCGGCTACTGGTCCAACGAGCTGCTCAAGCCGTGGGGCGTCCCGATCAAGATCACGAAGCAAGAGCAGCTGTTCTTAAGACCCCAGGAAGGCCGCGGCCGCTACCGCCCCGAGCACTTCCCCGTGTTCGCGAGCCTGACCGGCGGCTTCTACGGCTTCCCGGTGCACATCCAGGGCTTCATCAAGATCGGCTGCCACAAGAAGGGCCCCGTCGTGAAGGCCGCCGATCCCGATGAGCTGCGCACCCTGTCGCCCAAGTTCGAGAAGGAGTGCCGCAAGTTCCTGAAGTCGTTCATGCCCGAGCTCGCCGGCTTCGTCGACTTCGAGGGCCACGTGTGCTGGTACGACAACACGCCCGACGACGACTTCATCATGGACCGCCTTCCCGACGCGCCCAACGGCTTCGTCGCCGCCGGCTTCTCCGGCCACGGCTTCAAGTTCGCGCCCATCGTGGGCAAGTCGATGGCCGAGCTCATCGTCGGCGGCAAGTCCGAACTGAACCTGCATCGCTTCCGCCTCGGCCGCTTCAAGCTGAAAAAGAGCTGATAAGCGGCGCGCTAGCGTCGGCGTTCGCGGCGCCACATCATGGCGTAGACCCCGAGCCATAGTCCGGACCAGGCCGCCGTCGCCGCACCCAGAATTCCGGGCGAGATATCCCAGTAGACGAGCCTCTCCAGGAAGCGCGCGATGAAGCCGCCCGGGTAGACGGCGGCGGGGGAGCCCCTTGCGAGGAGAAGGTTCTCCAGGTCGGTCAGGGGGCAGCGGCCGGTGGTGGCCATGAACAACAGGGTCAGGCTTAAGGTGGCGAGGTGCGCCGCTCGCCAGGCCGGGCGCTTCCAGCACCAAAGCGGCCCCAGGACGTTGAACGCGACCCAGGCCGCATGGGCCGCCAAGACCAGTTTCGCCAGGATCATCCAGGCCATGCCCGACGAGTTTAGCCCATTCGCCATGGCTCCCGTACCGAAATGAGCCGATGAGGAATCTTCCCGCGCTCCCTAGTGCCGGGCGTCGGCGCGCGGGGCCTTACGCGCGCCTTGCGCGCGGGTTCGTCACGCCGCGACGGGAGTCTTGCCCGAACCGGCCAGCATCTGGCCCAGCACGAAGCGCAGGACGCCGCCGTAGCGGTAGTACTCGAGCTCGATCGGGGTATCGATGCGGCACAAGGCCTTGAACTCCTTGGTCTTGCCGTCGTCGCCGGTCGCGCGCACGGTTAGCGGGGCTCGCGGCTTGACCGCGGCGAGGCCGACGATGTCGAAGGTCTCGTAGCCGGTCAGTCCGAGGGTCGCGGCGGACTCGCCGTCGAGGAACTGAAGCGGCAGAATGCCCATGCCGACCAGGTTCGAGCGGTGGATGCGCTCGAAGCTCTGGGCGATCGCGGCCTTCACGCCCTGAAGCGCGGGCCCCTTGGCGGCCCAGTCGCGGCTGCTGCCGGTGCCGTACTCCTTGCCCGCGATCACGATCAGCGGGGTCTTCTCGGCCTGGTACTTTTCCGCGGCGTCGTAGATCGCCAGCTGCTGCTTCGAGGGGATGTGCATCGTGTAGCCGCCCGTCACGTCCTTGAGCATCAGGTTCTTGATCCGGATGTTGGCGAAGGTGCCGCGCATCATGACCTCGTGGTTGCCGCGGCGCGCGCCGTAGCTGTTGAAGTCGGCGGGTTTGACGCCCTGCGACTCGAGGTAGCGGCCCGCGGGGGAATCCTTGGCGATGTTGCCGGCCGGGGAGATGTGGTCGGTCGTCACCGAGTCGCCGAACACCGCGAGCGCGCGGGCGCCGGTGATGTCGTTGAGGGCGCGGGGCTTGAGCGACAGGTCCTCGAAGTACGGCGGCAGGCGCACGTAGGTCGACTTCGGATCCCAAGTGTAAAGCTCGGTCGCCTTCACATCGATGGTCTGCCAGTTCTTGTCGCCGGCGAAGACGTCTTTATACTGCCGGACGAAGGTCTCGCGCGTGACATGCTTCTCGACGGCCGCGGACACTTCGTCGTTGGTCGGCCAAATGTCCTTGAGATAAACCGGCTTGCCGTCTTTGCCCGTGCCCAGCGGCTCGGTCGCGAGATCGAGATCGACGTTCCCGGCGAGAGCGTAAGCCACGACCAGAGGCGGCGACGCGAGGTAGTTGGCCTTCACCAGCGGATTGACCCGGCCCTCGAAGTTGCGATTTCCCGAGATGACGGCCGAGACGACGAGATTATTCTCGAACACGGCCTTAGCTACTTCCTCGGGGAGCGGCCCGGAGTTGCCGATGCAGGTGGTGCAGCCGTAGCCCACGAGGTGAAACTTAAGCGCCTCGAGAGGCTCGACCAGGCCAGCGCTCTTGAGGTAGTCCATGACGACCTTGGAGCCCGGGGCGAGTGAGGTCTTCACCCACGGCTTGACGCTCAGGCCCTTGGCGACGGCCTTCTGAGCGACGAGGCCGGCGGCGATGAGGACGCCGGGGTTGGAGGTGTTGGTGCAGGAGGTGATCGCCGCGAGCGTGACCGCGCCGTGGCCGAGCTTGTAGTTCCTGACCGGGATTTGGGTGCCGGCGGGAGCGGGCGTGTTTCCCTTCTTGTCCTTTTCCTTTAAGAAGCCGGGAAGGTCGGTCGCGAGCCACTGCTTCTTGACCGACCCGAGCTCGATGCGGTCCTGCGGGCGCTTGGGGCCGGCCACGCACGGCTTGATCGTGGAGAGGTCGAGAGCGAGAGTGTCGGCGAACGCAGGCTCGATCTTCTCGTCACGGAAAAGACCCTGCGCCTTGCAGTAGGCTTCGACGAGGGCGATATCGTCCTCGGGCCGGCCGGAGACGCGGAGGTACTCGAGCGTGCGCTCGTCGACGGGGAAGAAGCCGACAGTGGCGCCGTACTCGGGGGCCATGTTGGCGATCATCGCGCGGTCCGCCAAGGCGAGGCCCGCGACGCCGGGGCCGTAGAACTCGACGAACTTGCCGACGACGCCCTTCTTGCGGAGCATCTCGGTGACGGTGAGCACCGCGTCGGTGGCGGTCACGCCCTCGGAGAGCGTCCCGGTCAGGCGAAAGCCGACGACCTCGGGGATCAGCATGGGCATGGCCTGGCCGAGCATCGCGGCCTCGGCCTCGATGCCGCCCACGCCCCAGCCGACGACGCCGAGGCCGTTGATCATCGTGGTGTGCGAGTCGGTGCCGATGACGGTGTCGGGGTAGGCCAAGCCGTCCGCGGTCCAGACGACCTTGGCGAGGTACTCGAGGTTGACCTGGTGGACGATGCCGGTCTCGGGCGGGACGGCGCGGAAGTTGGTGAACGCCTTCTGTCCCCACTTGAGGAACGCGTAGCGCTCCTGGTTGCGCGCGAATTCGAGCTCGGAGTTCTTGTCGAAGGCGTCGGAGGAGCCGAAGAAATCGACCTGCACGCTGTGGTCGATGACGAGGTCGACGGGCTGGAAGGGGTTGATGCGCTTGGCGTCGCCGCCGAGCTTCTTGAGCGCGTCGCGCATGGCGGCGAGGTCGACGACGGCGGGCACGCCCGTGAAGTCCTGCATCACGACGCGCGCGGGCATGAAGAACACCTCGCGCTCGGCGGGCTTGGTCCCGATCGTCTTGGCGACGGCCTCGATGTCGGACTTCTTGACGACCATGCCGTCTTCGTGGCGCAGCAGGTTCTCGAGGAAGATCTTCATCGACAGCGGCATCTTCGCGAGGTCGAAGCCCTTCGCCGCGAGCTCGGCGAGGCTGAAATAATCGACCTTTCGCGAGCCGGCGGAGAGGGTCTTGCGGGTTTTAAAGCTGTCGAGAGAGGGGGTCTTCATGGGGAGCGCTCCTTATATGACGACGCTGCCCGCATCTTATCATTTCGACCCGCGCGAGAGCCCGCCCAGGCCCGCGGCGGCCAGGAGGGCGCCTCCGATCAGGAGCCAGAGGGCCTTGTCCGTCGGCGCGCCCGTGAAGAGGCGGGAGACTCCGGAGCTCACCGAGCGATAGGCGTCCCATCCCATCATGAGCAGAATGATGCCGGCGGCCAGCAGCGCCAACGGAGCGATTCGGTTCACGGCTATACTCTCGTGAACGAGTGAAATGCCGTGTTGACGAGCGCCAGGACGAAGGCGAAGCCCAGCGCCCACCAGAAGTTCGCCACCTTGAAGCCCGGAATCATGGCCGCCGTCAGCATCACCAGCGCGGCGACGATGACGAAGGTGAACAGGCCGAGCGTCAGGACGTTGATCGGAAGCGTCAGCGCGATGAGGATCGGCCCCAGCGCGCCGTTGACGATTCCCAGGACGACCGCCACCACGATGGCCGTGCCGAAGCCGTCGACGGTGACGCCGGGGAGAAGGCGGCCCGTGACGAACACCGCGAAGGCGCTGACGAGTATGTTGAGGATGATGTTCATGGAAATGCTCCTGTTGGCGGCATCCTAACATTGCGGCCCGTCGAACCCTTGGACGGCGGCGTCACGCTTAGTTGAAGTAGCAGCGCGCGCCCAGCGCGCCGTCGAGGCCGACGCCGAATTTTCCGGCCGTCCGCGCGCCTATTCGGAGTTGTCTGCCGGCGCTCGGTAGGATTACCGAGCCGTCGTCTTAGAACGCCTGGCCGGCGAGGATCGACAGCGACCAGCTCGCGGCGCCGGCGCGGCGGTTCAGCGGGTAGGCCAGGTCGACGCGCACCGGGCTGTTGCTGCCGGAGCGCGAAGGCGCGATGCGCAGGCCGACGCCCACGCTGTTCTTGAGATCGGAGACCCGGACCGAGCGTCCCTCCGGCCAGGCGTAGCCCGAGTCGTAGAAGAGCACCGAGCCGACGTCGAGCAGGCGGAAAAGGTCGTCATACACGTAGATGCGGTCCTCGAAGTTGAACAGGAAGCGGCGGCTGCCCGTGAACTCGGAAAGGCCGTAGCCGCGCAGGCCGTTGAGCTCGCCCAAGCTCAGCTGACTGGTCGAGGAGAGCTGCCAGCCGAGGTCGAGTCCCGCGTGCAAGGCCAGCGTCTGGAAGCGGAACTCGCGAAGAAAATACGACACGTCGAACGAGGCGATCCGGTTGCCGTTGTTGCCGTTGATGTAGGTCGAGCCGTACCCTGACTTGAGGCGGATCAGCTGGTTCGACAGGGCGAAGCCTTTCGCGGCGTCGATCCGCGGCTCGAGCTGACCGTTGGTGCTGCCGGCGGCCTTGGGGGCGTAGGCCACGCTCGGAAACACGCCGAGGCCCAGGTTGTAGTCCTCGTCGCGCGTGAAGGTTTGGATGCGCCGCGCGGTGATGAAGTCCAGCTCCTGCCAGTCCCCGCCGACCTTGAGGAAGTTCAGCTGCTGAAGGTCGCGGGACGGTCCCGTCGTCTCGGAGCGGCGGCTGAGCACGCCGAAGGTGACGCGCCGCGTGCGCGTCGTCGAAGTGGCGAGCGCGACGCCGTAGTTGAGCCCGCCCTCGATCGTCTTGCGGGTCTGGCCTGTAAGCCGGGACTCGCCGTAGACGACCGAGCCGCCGGCCGACCGCGGCGCGATGGAGGCGTAGAACGGGCGGTTGAGCGACATCGCGTACTGCCGGTTTCCCGTGGTGGAGACGGCGGATATCTGATACTGCAGGCGCTTGTGACGAAGAAACTGGAGATCCTTGTACGCGAGCGTCCGCGACACCGCTCCGGCGTCGTCGGCATAGACGGCGGAGAGGGATTTCCCTTGGCCCAGGATGTTGTTCTCGGCGAATCCCGCCTTGACGCTCGTGGCGCCGCCCGCGCGCTTGAAGTTCGCGACGACCTCGAGCGTCCAGGCGTCGTAGGTCCGCACGAGGACGTCCACGCCTCCCTTCGCGTTGACCGACGCCGTGACCTCGGCGCGCCGGATGAAGGCCAGGCCGCGCAGATTGCGCTCCGTTTCTTCAATGAGGAGAGGGTCGAACCGGTCTCCGACGGCGAAGAGAAGCTCGCGCTCGATGACGGCGTCGAAGGTCTTGATATGAGCGCGATTTGCCAGGCGATACAGCAGCTTGTTCTCGGGCGGCGTGTCCGTCTTGAATATGTTGTGGGTTTCGACGCGAATCGACTCGATGACGAGCCCCGCCGGAAGGCGGGCTTTGCGCGGCGCGGGCGCCGCCGCGAGCGGGCCGGCGAGCGCGCATAAAAGAAAAGCCAAGGCGCGCCTCATCGAGCTCCTTTCGGCGGGGTGCCGCCCAGCGCCTCGCCCTTATCGCTCAGCCCCGCCCCGCGCTCCGGCCGACCCGCGGCCGCCGGCTTCTGAGCGAATGTTTTCCGGGGGCGCGGGGCCGGCGCGTTGGAGGGCGGCGCGACGGAGGAGGGCGCCGGGGACGCGGGGGAAGGCGATGCGGCGGGCGGCGCCGTCGGCCGGCGGCCGATCCCGACGATGACGGTTGCCGCCGCGAGCGCCAGCCCGAACGCCAGAGCCGCCCAGCCGACGATTCTTTTTTTCTCCACTTCCCGACTATGATAGCGATGTTTTATCATCTCGGCATGAAACGATTCCTCCCCTTCCTTCTTGTCCTTTCCATGACGGCCTGCGCGGGCGCGCAGCTCGAGAAGCAGAAAAAGGAAATCGAGGACCTGCAGACCAAGGCGGGCTCGATGTACACCCAGCTGCGGGAGAAGGCGGACGAGATCGCCGCGCTCCAGGCGTCGAAGGCCGAGCTCGAGACCAAGATCGTCGAGCTCGACGGCCGCGCCGCCGCCGCCGAGAGCCGCGCGACGACCCTGTCGAAGTCGAATAAGTCTTTGTCCGACGCGATCGGCGCGAGCAAGGACGAGCTCGGCGACAAGCTCAACGCCGTCGTGGCGGAGAAGGACGAGCTTGCCCGGAAGCTGTCCGACATCTCGAAGGAGAAGCTCGCGCTCGAGCGCCTGAAGACCGTCTATCAGTCCTCGCGTGAGAAGGCCGCGCGCGACCTCGCCAAGCTCAAGGACGAGCGCGAGTCGCTGCTGCTGAAGCTGGCGGGGGCCGAGACGAACTTGAAGCGGTCCGACGCGGAGACCCGCGCGGCCGCCGAGGCGCGAGCCGCGGCCCTGCTCAAGACGCGCGAGGAAATGGGGTCCGTCGCGGATGCCGCGCTCAAGGAGATGCAGGCCGGCCAGGCGCGCGCCGAGCAGATCGCGGACGCCTTCTCGCTGACCATCGACGCCGCCGTCCTGTTCGAGGACGGCTCGGAGAAGATCACGGAAGCGGGCGCGGCCTTGCTTGCGCGCGTCGGCGCGGCCCTTAAGGCGCTGCCGGCGAAGTCCGTCAGCGTGTCGGCGCATTCCGACAACGCGCCGTTCAAGAAAGGCCTGCTCGGCGGCTACCGCGGCCATTGGGAGCTGACGGCCGCCCGCGCGACGGCCGCGGCGCGCTGGCTGCACGAGCACGCGGGCCTCGACCCCGCGCGGCTGGCGTCGTCCGGCTTCGGCGAGTTCCGCCCGTCGCAGCCCAACGACACGCCCGAAGGGCGCGCGGCCAACCGCCGGCTTGTGATCGGCGTGACGCCGCTGTAAATTCCTAAAGCCCCCTTGACGGAAAAAGCTTCACCCTCTACACTGAAAGCATGCCGAAGACTAAGGCCCCCGTGAAGGCGAAGAAGACGAAAAAGGGCACGAGCGAAGCTCATCCCGACGCGCACGAGCACAAGACCGCCGAACGGGTGATGGAGACGGTGCTCAAGGAGCAGAGCGTCGAGGCCACGGCCGAACGTCTCGATCAGTGGGTGACCATCGAGTGCCCGCATTGCGCCGAAGGCACGGAGCTCCACGTGATCGCCGACATGGATGGACAGTCCATCGATCAGGACTGCACGGTTTGCTGCCGCTCCTTCGTCGCCCATATCGAGATCGACGAGGGCGAGGCGCACGTGGGTGTAGAGGCTGCCTAAGGACGGCTCCTGCGGGCTGCCCCCGCCGGACAAGCCCGAGGAAGTCGTCGCCAAGATCCTCGCCCTGCGCGTGATCGCCGTCGTCGGCCTCTCCCCGAAGCCGGAGCGCCCTTCGCATTACGTCTCGGAGTACCTTCAGGAGCACGGCTATAAGATCGTGCCCGTCAATCCCGGCCATAAGGAGATTTTAGGCGAGCGCTGCTGGCCGAGCGTGGCCGACATCCCTTTTCCCGTCGAGGTCGTGGCCGTGTTTCGCCGTCCGTCCGAGGCGCTGACGCCGATCCTCGAGGCGATCGCCAAGAAGGCGAAGGCCGTCTGGCTGCAGGACGGCGTTTACCACGACGAGGGCGAGCGCATGGCCCGCGAGGCGGGGCTGCTCGTCGTGTCGAACGACTGCCTGATGCGCCGCCACGCGAGGGACCGCTGACGCGGGCCCCGGCTATTTCTTGACGATCTCGACGAGCTCGACCTCGAAGATCAGGGTCGCGCCGGGTTTGATGCCGGGGCGGCCCGGATCGCCGTAGGCGACATCGGACGGGCAGACGAGCTTCGCCTTGCCGCCGACCTTCATCATCGAGATGCCGTGGGTCCAGCAGGCGATCACGGCGTTGAGGCCGAACTCCGTCGGCTCGCCGCGCTTGTAGGAGGAGTCGAACTCCTCGCCGTCGACGGTGGTGCCGCGGTAATGAGCCTTGATCGTGTCGGTCTTCGCCGGGCTCGCGCCGGCGCCGGCCTTCGTCTCGAGGTACCAGCCGCCTCCGGGGATCGCCTGGGGCTTGCTTTCTTTGACGAACTTCTCGGTGAAGGCCCGGCCCTTTTCTTTCTCCGGGCCGGCCGCGGCGGCCGCGGCGGCCTCCTGGCGCTTGTTGGCGGCCTCGAGGCGGGTCGTGAGGATCTCGTTGACGCGGGGCTGGTAGAAGCGGACGTCGACCTGGGGCTGCTTGCCGAGAACGGAATCGGCGAGGCCGGCCTGGACGACCTTCACCTCCGCCGCGGTCATGCCGAAGGGGGTGAGGTTGCGGCCCATCAGGTAGCCCATCGTGTAGATCGCGCGCTCGTCGTCGGTCTTGTAAGCCTCTTTCGCAGGGGCCCTGGGTGCCGCGGCCTTAGGCGTCGCCGTTTTGGAGGCGTCGGGCTTCGGGGCATCGGCGGCGAGGGCGGGCGCGGCGAGGAGGGCGAGGGATAGGAAGATGGATTTCATGGCGACCATGATAGCACATCGCCGCAAAAGCGCTCCCGGCGGTCAGCGTCGGGAGGAGCGGCGGCGGTTCGAGGAGCGCAAGCCCGTGGGCTTGGCGCTCGCGGTGTCGGCGCCGCGCGACGGGATGCCGGCGCGGAAGGCGTCGGCGCCGACGCGGTCGGCCAGGAGGTGGTCGTCGATGTAGGGATTGCGGTTGCCCTGCCATTTCTCGGCGAAATCGTTGCGGCGCATTTCGACGGAATCCGGGGGATACTCCCGGTTCCACTTCAGGAAAAGCTCGATCTGCTGGTTCCAGTAGACGACCGAGGTCCGGCCGAACATTCGCGAGTTCTTGTAGCGCGAGTAGAAGTAGAGCTGCTTGCGGGCCACGACGCCCTTCACCGCGTCCGGCGGCTCGAAGACGCCGTTGCCGCGCTTGGCGCCGGCCTTGTTCTCGTAGTCGGCGGCGCCCGTCACGATCCCGAAGGGCATGTGTCCGCGCACCGAGTTCGGGTGCATGAAGGTCGCCATGAGATGGTGAATGTCGGAGCGCTCGGGCAGGGCCTTGTTGAACAGCGACTGCGGCCAGGTGTGCTCGACGTTCATGCCGGCCTTGTCCGGGAAGCCGTCGCCGTTCTCGTCACCGCGCTCGGGGTAATCGCCGCCTTCCTTGCTCGTGCCCGGGACGAAGATTCCCGAGTAGGCGTCGATGACGCCTCGCACGCCGTTGATCACGATCTGGTCGGCCGTCGAGAACATGTAATCGGAGGTCTCGCTGTAGCCGCGCGCCTGATGTCCCTTGGCCGTGATCGAGTTGAGCGCGTCGAGCAGAATTTTCCCGGAGAGCCCCTCGGTTCCGGGGACGGCTCTCTTGGCGGCGAGCGGGGCGCGCTCGAGAAGGTGGACGCGGATCCGGCCGTCGGGCCTTTGGATCGCCGCGAAGACGGCGCCCGCCTCGGACTTGATCGGCCGGCCGCCGTCGAAGAACTGCTCGCCCGGCTGGAAGTTGAAGCGGCTCGCCCAGCCGTCAGCGGGGGTCGCCGCCATCGCGGGCGTCTTGGCCCGGCCGGGAACGCCGTGCGGAAGCTCCTGCCGCGCGGCCGCGGGGAGGAGGACCTCGGTCGCGGTCAGCGCGATCGGAGCGAGCGCCGGCTGCAGCGCGGGAGCCAAGGCCGGCGCGGCCAGCGCGGGCGCCAGCGACGGGGCCGACAGGGCGGAGAGGCTCAGCGGCGAAAGCGCTGCCGGCGCGCCGGGGCCGGAGAGGACCGGCGTCCCCACCGTCGTCGTCAAGGTGGGGACGACCCGTACGTTTTGAGCCGAGAGAGGGAGGGCGAGGAGAAGAGCCGCGAGGGCGCGGGCTAAATGGCGTGGCATCGACTCAGTATGTCCGCGCCGGCTCTTTCGCGCCTGGGCCATTAGACCCACATTCTAGCATGGTCCTGGTTTGCTACAATAAAGTTCCTCAATGCCCTTCAATACTTTCGGTCTCCGCCCCGAACTCCTCCAAGGAATACAGGCCCTCGGCTACGCCGCTCCGACCCCGGTCCAGGCGGCCGCGCTTCCCGAGGCGCTTCTCGGCAAGGACGTCATCGGCTCCGCGCAGACCGGCAGCGGTAAGACCGTCGCTTTCACCCTTCCCTTATTGTCGCGCCTGCTGGCCGATCGCGAGGCCGAGGGCGGCGCCAAAGCCGGCCTGCGCGTGCGCGCTCTGGTGCTGACCCCGACGCGCGAGCTCGCGAGCCAGGTCGAGCGCATGATCAGCGAGCTCGCCAAGTTCTCTCCCGTGCGCTGCGTCACCGTCATCGGCGGCGCCAGCTTCCACGCGCAGACCCAGGAGCTCAAGCGCGGCGCCGAGGTGGTCGTCGCGACCCCCGGCCGCCTGCTCGATCATATTCGTTCGGGAACCTTTAATTTGCAGAGCGTGCGCGTGGCCGTCCTCGATGAGGCCGACCGCATGCTCGACATGGGCTTCATGCCCGACGTGCGCCGCATCATGAAGATGCTGCCCGCCGAGCGCCAGACCTTGATGTTCTCCGCGACCATTCCGATCGAGGTCGAGCGGGTCGTCAATGAATTCATGCGCGCGCCCGTGCGCGTCTCCGTGGACAAGCCGCGCTCGACGGCGACGACGATCAAGCAGTGGCTGTTCCCGGTGACCGAGGATCAGAAGGCGACCCTGCTCGAGGCGATGCTCAAGGTGGACGGCGTGGACTCCGTCATCATCTTCACGCGCACCAAGGTCCGCGCCGACCGCGTCGCCGGCTGGCTGCAGCGCAAGGCGATCCGGTGCGTGGTGCTCCACTCCGACCTGTCGCAGGGCGAGCGCGACCGCGGCATGGCCGATTTTAGAGAGGGCCGCCACACCGTCCTCGTCGCCACCGATTTGGCCGCCCGCGGCCTCGACGTGCCCGACGTCTCGCACGTGATCAACTACGACGTGCCCGAGCATCCCGAGGACTACGTCCACCGCATCGGCCGCACCGGCCGCGCGATGACCGAGGGCGACGCGGCGACGCTCGTGGCGCTCGAGGAAGAAAAGCTCGTGCCGGTCATCGAAGCCTTCATCGGCCAGGAGATCGAGCGCAAGGCGCTTCCCGGCTTCCCCTACCGCGTGCCGCCGCGCATGAAGACCTACCGCCCTTCCTTAATGTCCTCCTTCCGCGTGCGCCGCCGCTCCATCCCGCGCCGCTAGAACGCGCGACTATCCTCAAGGATAGTCGATCGAGCCGTTCGCCTTGACGGGTCCGGACTATCCCGTTATCCTCGGTTCGTGCGGCTGTTCGCCAAGCTCTTCCTCCTGCTGACGCTGTGCTCGGCCGTCCCCTTGGCTTTGTTCGGGGGCGTCGCGCTGTGGCGCACGCGGGCCCTGCGGGCCGAACTGCTTCAGGCCAGCGCGCGGACGGGCAAGGCCGGCGCGGACACCGGCGAGCGGGCGCTGTTCGCCGAGTCGCGGCGCCTGCACCGCCGGGTCGTCGAGACGCGCGCCGTCGAGCTCGAAGACTTCTTCGAGCAGGGCCGCAAGCTCGTCGGCCTGCAGACGGCCTTCGCGCTCCGGGCCCTGGCCGAGGCCCCTCCCGCGGGGCCGCCGCTGCGCTCCGACGGCGACATGGCCGAGCTGCGCAAGAATCCCGAGGCGTTCGCGAAGTTCGTCCGCAAGGAGCCTTACTCCGTCTATCGCCTGGCACCCGGGACCTCGCTCGAGACGGTCCGCCCCCGTCTCGAGCGGCTGGCGCGGCTGGGCGACTACTACGCCTTCACCCACCGCGAGACGCCATGGCTCAAGAGCCTCTACATCGGCTCGCCCGACGGCTTCCTGCTCGGCTATCCCGGCGCGTCGCCGTTTCCCGACGGCTACGATCCGCGCAAGGGCGACTGGTATAAGAAGGCCGTCGAGAAGGGGCGCGTCACCTGGAGCAACATCTATCTCGACAAGGACGGCAAGCCGGTCATCACCGTCGCCGAGCCTTTCTTCATCGACGGCCGGCTCGCGGGCGTCTCGGCGGCGGACATCGTCCTCGAGAGCCTGCTCGACCGCCTCTTCGACCTGACCGACCTGCCGGCGTCCGAGGCGGTCCTCGTGAACTATCTCGGGCAGGTGCGCATCGCGGCGGACACGTCGGGCGCCGGACGGTCCAAATGGCGGTCGTGGGGCCCGGATGACGCGCCTTCGATCCGGGCCTACTCCGAGGGGGCGCTGGCACCCGCGTTCATGGCCGCCGCCCGCGAGCGGTCGGGCACGAAGGTCGAGGGCGAGAACCTCCTGTCCTTCGCGCGCGTGTTCATCCGCACGCGCGCCGGCGGCAAGGAGTGGTACTACCTCGTGCGCACGCCGGTCGCCGAGGTGATCGGGCCCGCGCGCGAGGCGCGGGGAGCGCTCGAGAAGCTTCAGGCCTCGCTCGCGCTCGCGATCGGCCGCGAGTCCCGGGCGCTGCAGCTCGCGCTGGCGGTCATGGCTATTCTCTCGATCGGCGCCGCGCTCGTAGCGGCCGCCTTGGGCGCTCGCGGCGTCTCGAAGCCGCTCATGGACCTCGCGTCCGCGCTGCGCCGAGTGGGCAAGGGAGACCTGGAGGTCCGCGCGGCGCCCGGAGGAGCCGACGAGGTCGGCGAAGTCTCTCGCGCGGTCAACGAGATGATCGCGGGCCTCAAGGAGGGCGTGTTCGTCAAGAACACCTTCAAGCGCTACCTCTCGGCCTCCGTCGTCGACCAGATCATCAAGGACCCCTCGTCTCTCAAGCTGGGCGGCGAGGAGCGCGAGCTAACCGTGTTCTTCTCGGACATGTCCGGCTTCACGGCGATGTCGGAGACGCTCGAGCCGCGCGCGCTCGTCGGTCTCATCAACGAATACCTCAGCGCGATGACCGACTCGATCTTCCTTCAAGAGGGCACCCTCGACAAGTACGAGGGCGACGCGGTCATGGCCTTCTGGGGCGCGCCCCTGACGCAGGCCGACCACGCGCGCCGCGCGTGCTGGGCCGCGCTCGACAACCGTTCGCGGCTCAAGGAGCTGTGTAAGGACTGGGAGAAAAGAGGCTTGCCCAGCTTCGACATCCGCATCGGCCTCAACACGGGCCAAATGGTGGTCGGCAACGTCGGCTCCTCGGCGCGCATGGAGTACACCGTGCTCGGCGACGCGGTCAACACCGGCGCACGCCTCGAGCAGCTGAATAAATTATACGGCACGCACATCCTGATCAGCGAGGCCACGCGCGACGCCGCGGGCGGCGCCGTCGAGACGCGCGAGGTGGACCTCATCGAGCTGCGCGGCAAGAAGAAGCGCATCCGCGTCTACGAGCTGCTCGGGCTGCCGGGGCAGATTTCCGCAGCGCGCCTCTCGGGCTACCGCCTCTACGAGCACGGCCTGGTTGCCTACCGCGAGCGAAGATGGGACGACTGCGAGGCCGCGCTGCGCTCGGCGCTGGCGGCCCTCGGCGAGGACAAGCCCTCGAGCATCCTGCTGGGGCTTCTCGACGGCGTCCGCCGCCTTCCTCCGTCCGACGACTGGGACGGGACCTTGCTCGGCGCGGCTTAGAGCTCGCGCCGGTCGACCCAGCGCCATTTGCCCGGCGCCAGGCCTTTGAGCGTGACCTTGCCGATGGCCGCGCGCACGAGGCGCAGGCATGGGTGTCCGACGGCCGCGCACATGCGGCGGACCTGTCGATTGCGGCCCTCGATCATCGTCAGCTCGATCCACGAGGTCGGCACGTTGAGGCGGAAGCGGATCGGGGGATTGCGGGGGGGGAGCTCGGGCTCCTCGGGGAGCAAGCGGGCGCCGCAGGTCAAGGTCTTGCCGTCGCTGAGGATCACGCCCTTGCGCAGCTCCTTGAGCGTGATGTCGTCGGGCACGCGTTCGACCTGCGCCCAGTAGACGCGCGGGTGCGCGTGCTTCGGGTCGGTCAGGCGATGCACGAGGCCGCCGTCGTCGGTCAGTAGGAGCAGGCCCTCGCTGTCGAGGTCGAGGCGGCCGGCGGGATAGACGCCGGCCGGGAGGCCGAACTTCGACAGGGTCGGCTTGCCGTCCTTGTCGGTGAACTGGGTCAGGACCCCGTAGGGCTTGTTGAGGGCGACGATGCGCGTCTTGGCCATGATTTAGCCGGCTTTGCGTTCGCCGGAGAAAGCATAGCGTACCACACGTCCGTCCCTCTCGCGCACGATCACGACGCCCGCGATGCGGTCGCCGTCGACGCGCCCCGACCACTCGATGGCGTCGCGGCTCGGGCTGTCCAGGATCGCGGCGAACGCGGTCCCGTTTTCCTCGTCGCGCGCCTGGTAGATGGTCGGTGAGTAGCCCTGGCTGACCGCGCCGGCGACGACGAGCTTCCCGCCGTGGAACACGAGAGTTTCCTTCTTGGTGCCCCAGTGGAAGAAGCCGTCCTGCTTGACCTTCACGTCCCAGGCGCTGCCGTCGATCGGCCCGCCGAAGAGGGCGGCATACACGAAGTTGACGGCGGTGAAAAGGGCGCTGGAGATCGAGGCCATGTCCCGTGGATATAACAGGCGCGATGGCGAGCCGCAAGATCAAAATTGTTACGATCAGGGCATGATCCATTTTCTCCTGGCGCTCCTCCTCGTGCCGGCCATGTCCGCCGCGGCCGCGTCGAACGACCGCGACATGCGCCGCGCGACCGTGCAGATACACTTCGTGGCCAGCAACCCCGACTACTCCCAGCCCTGGCAGCCCGGGCGCCAGGGCGGGGGGACGGGCTCCGGCGTCGTGATCGACGGCCGCCGCATTCTTACCAACGGCCACGTCGTCGCCAACGCGGCCTACCTGTCGGTGCGAAAGTCGGGCGACGTCAAGAAGTACCCCGCGCGGGTCGCCTACGCGGGGCATGACGGCGAGACCGCGGTGATCACCGTCGACGACGAGTCATTTTTCGAGGGAACGGTCGCGGCCAAGCTCGGCGGCCTGCCTTACCAGCGCGACAAGGTCGCGGTGTACGGCTATCCGATCGGCGGCACGGACCTGTCGGTCACCGAGGGCATCGTCTCGCGCGTGGGCGTGACCCCTTACAGCCACTCCGCGCGCGGCCTGCTCGCGGTGCAGACCGACGCGGCGATCAATCCCGGCAACTCGGGCGGGCCGGTGTTCCAGGACGGGCGCCTCGTCGGCATCGCCTTCCAGCACAGCGCCTCGGCGCAGAACATCGGCTACGTCGTGCCGACCTCCATCATTGAGCGCTTTCTCAAGGACATCAAGGACGGCCGCTATGACGGCATCCCCGACCTCGGCGTCTGGTGGCAGAGCACGGAGAATGAGAGCCTGCGCAAGACCTTGGGCCTGCCCATGGACAACACCGGCGTGCTCGTCACCAAGGTCGCCTTCGGCTCCTCGGCCTGGGACGCGCTCAAGGAAGGCGACGCGCTGACTCGGGTCGACGGCGTCACGGTCGGCCAGGACGGCACCATTCCGTTTCGCGACGACGAGCGCATCGACTTCTCCGATCTCATCAGTCGCCGCCAGGGCGGCGAGGTGATCGACGCCGTGGTCGTGCGCGGCGGCAAGCCGCTGACCGTCAAGATTTCAATGAAGCCTTCCGCGGATCTCGTCCCGGGCCCGCGCTACGACGCGAAGCCCGCGTACTTCATCTCGGGCGGCCTCGTGTTCATGCCCCTGAGCGACGAGCTCATCGCCGCGCGGGGCGCGGGCTTCCGTGTGCGCTCGCTCTCCGCCGACGGCATGCCCACGCCCGAGCGGACCGAGGTCGTGGTCCTGTCCCACGTCCTCGCCCACGAGTTCAACCGCGGCTACCACAACTGGTCCATGGCGCCCGTTACGCGCGTCAATGGCCGTCCGATCGGAAATCTCAAGGACCTCGTGGCCGCCTTCGGCGCGCCCGTCTCCGGCCGCCACGATATCGAGTTCGAGCACTATTCCGGCTACGGCGAGAACAAAGGCTCCCGCATCGTCCTCGCGGCCGAGGGGGCCGCGAAGACCCTGCCCGCGATCCTGGCGCGCTACGGCGTGCCCGCCGACCGTTCCGACGACCTTAAGAAGCCCTGACATTGCCGGGCGTTCGCGGACACTCATTGCGGACCCTATCGAACGGAGGATGAATGGACATCACGGCTAAATTGACGACGGCGGCCTTGGCCGCTTTGACGATGTGCGCGGCCGGCTGCGCGACCACCGGCGGCGGCTCGATGAGCGCGTCGGGGGGCGCCGCTCCCGCGGCGCCGGCCGGCGCGAAGGGCGAGTGCTGGGGCGTTAACGCCTGCAAGGGCCAGGGCGCCTGCGGCGGCGTCGGCCACGAGTGCGCCGGCCAGAACGCCTGCAAGGGCCAAGGCTGGCTCAGCCTGAGCAAGCCCGCGTGCGACGAGCGCGGTGGAAAATTCAAGCCCGGCTGACATGAAGCGCGACGCGGCCGGCCGGGAAGCGAATGTCGGGGTGGGGCTGCGGTCCGCCCACTTCCCCGCGCTGCTCGGCCGTCCGCGCACGCGCGTACGCTGGTTCGAGGCGATCAGCGAAAATTACATGGATTCGGAGGGCCGTCCTCTCGAGGTCCTGAAGAAAATCCGCGAGGATTATCCTCTGGCGCTTCACGGCGTGTCGCTCTCCATCGGCGGCGTCGAAGGCCCTCGTCCGGGCTACCTGGAAAAGCTGAAAAGATTGATCGCTCGCGTGGACCCTTTTGTCGTGAGCGATCATCTGTGCTTCACGGGCGCGCACGCCAGCAATGTGCACGATCTTTTGCCGTTGCCGTACACGGAAGAAGCGATCAGAACGGTCGTCGCGAACGTATCGAGAGTCCAGGATTTCCTCGGCCGGCCGATCGCCCTCGAAAACGTGTCGAGCTATCTGACCTACAACGCCTCCGAGATGAAGGAGGAAGAGTTTCTCGTCGCGATCGCGAAGCGGTCGGGCTGCAAGATCCTGTTGGACGTGAACAACGTCTATGTGAGCGCCTCCAATCACGGCTTCAAAGCCGAGGCGTATGTCGACGCGATCCCTAGCGAGTTGATCGCTCAGCTCCACCTCGGCGGCTATTCCGACATGGGTAATTTTCTTTTCGATACCCACTCCCGCGCCCCCACCGATCCTGTGTGGGACTTGTACCGGCGGGTGATCCGAAGGGTTCCCGACGTCCCGGTCTTGATCGAGTGGGATGAGGCGATACCGAATTGGGAAGGTCTTGAGACCGAGGCCGTCAAAGCCATCGGTATCGCTGCGGAGGTTTATGCCCTCCCCGCTTGAACTTCTTCAACAACAGTTCACCGCGTCAGCGATCGGCGAAGCCGATCCCGCCCTCGTCGGCGGCATTCGGGGCGGCGGGAAACTCACTCCGGCGGAGGCCGTCGAGGTTTATCGGAATGCGTATCCCGCAAGAATGACCGAGGCCCTCGGTGAGACGTTCGAAGCCTGCTGGCGCATGCTCGGGGACGAAGACTTTTTGGAAGCCTGTAAAGTTTACGCTCGTTCCGTGCCCTCCCAATCCCATAATTTGTCGGATTACGGATCGTCGTTCCCCGAATTTCTGCTAAACCGTTTCCGTTCCCACGCTCCGTTCATCGGCGATCTTGGATGTTTGGAATGGTCGTTTAAGGAGCTCTTCCACGCCGCGCCCCACGCCGGTCTGACGCCGGAAAATCTTTCCGTTGCCGTAAAATCAAACTCCGTTCTCATATTCGGCTCCGCCGTTAAATTATTGTCGTTCAACCATAAGGTCGACGGCTTATGGAAGCGCGACCGCTCGGATGACTCCCCCCTGAACCGGTCGGACTGGGAAGGCCGTGAACAGGTCCTCCTATATAAGAGCGGCGGTACCCCGGTCTTTTCCCGCACGCTCGCCGCTCCTGAAGCATCGACGTTGCGGTCGTTATTCGAAGGCCGCCCCCTCGACCAAGCGCTGGCCGCCGCCGAGGGCCTCGATGAGGCGGCCGCGCGGAATCTATTCCAATTCCTCTCCGAGGCCGGTATTGTCGTGGAGGTCCGTAACCCATGACCGACCCCTCCACCTGGGTCGACGCCTACGGCGACCGCCTCTTCCGTTATGCATTGTCGCGCGTCCGCGACGAGGGCTCCGCCGAGGATCTGATTCAGGACGTCTTCATCACCGCGCTCAAGTCCCGCGACCGCTATAAAGGCGAATCCTCCGAATTAACCTGGATGACCGGCATCCTCCGCAACAAGATCTTCGAATTTTACCGCCGTCAGGCGAAGGAGGTCCCGCTTCTTCCGTCCGACGAGGACGCCGGCCCCGAAGCCGAGTTCTTCTCCGGCCGCCATTGGATCTCCTCGTCGGCCCCTCGCGACTGGGGCGGGGAGCCCGCGCGCAAGGCCGAGTCCGCCGAATTCTCCGCGGCGCTTAAAAAGTGCCTCGACGCCCTGACCCAAAACGTGGCCCGCGCCTTCATCCTGCGCGAGATGGAGGGCGTCCCGCCGCAGGACGCCGCCGCGGCGCTCGGCATCGCGCCCGCGCACCTGGCCGTGCTGTTGTACCGCGCGCGCCTGCGCCTGCGCCGTTGCCTTGAGCGCTCCCACTTCGCCCCGGAGGCGGCATGAGCCTCCTCCCTTCCTGCGTCGAGGTTTCCAAGCTCCTCTCCGAGGCCCTCGACTCCGGCCGCCCTCTCGGCCTCCACGTCCGCATTCATCTGTCGATTTGCGCGGTGTGCCGCCGCGTCCTCGACCATTTTTCCTTGATCCGCCGCGGCGCCGCCCGGGCTCCCGAGGAGGGGCCGTCCCTCTCTAACGAAGCGAAGGCACGCCTGCGCCGCGCGCTCGACGCAGGCTGAGGCGCAGCGAACGCGAGGCCTTCGCGGCCTCGAGTTTGAGCTCCCCAAGCGCTCCGGCGGCGAGCTGGCCGCGCCGCGGGGCGGAGGCCTCGAGATCGACGCCGTCCGAGCTCTCCTGGTGGAGCCGCGCGGCCTTGGCCCGGCCGCTCATCCGGGAGCCGGTAAAAGCCATCGCCGACACCAGCGCCAACGCCGTCAGCATGATCGCGATTTTCATAAATGCGAGTCATCGTATCAGACGGCTCCGTCCAGGGCGATGCGAGGCGAGTGACGTTTTTGTGGGGGATTTCTGAACATGGGCCCAAAGGCCCGCGCGGAGACCCCCTCATGGAAGGTACAATGTCCTTCCCATGATCTCCGTTCGCGGTATTAAGAAGTCCTTCGGCGACCAGATTCTCTACGACGGCGCGGAGCTCCAGCTCAACGCCGGTGACCGCTACGCCCTGGTGGGACCCAACGGCGCGGGCAAAACGACCCTGTTTAAGATGCTTCTCGGTGAAGAGGAGCTCGAGGGGGGCTCGATCGAGTGGAAGCGCGGCGCCAAGGCCGGCTACCTGCCCCAGGAAAATCCGCCCATCGGCCCGGAGACCGTGCTCGAGACGGCGCTCGCGCATCGCAACGACCCCGACGGCCGCGAGACGGCGAAGGCCAAGAAGATCCTGATGGGCCTCGGGTTCCTGGTGAAGGATTTCGACCGGCATCTCTCCGAGCTCTCCGGCGGCTGGGCGATGCGCGCCGCCCTCGCCCGCCTGCTCGTCGAGGAGCCCGAGCTGCTCCTGCTCGACGAGCCCACCAACCATCTCGACCTGCTCACCCTCGTCTGGTTCCAGGAGTATCTGCAGAGCTATCCCGGCGCGATCCTGATGATCTCGCACGATCGCTCCTTCATCGACAACGTCTGCTCGGCCATCGTGGCGGTCGAGGAGAAGAAGCTCAAGAAGTACAACACGAATTACGACGGCTTCCTCGCCGAGCGCGAGGCCGCCCGCGACCGTCTCCTGTCCGCCTGGAAGCAGCAGCAGGACGAGATGGACGCGATGAAGGAGTTCATCATGCGCAACCGCGCGCGCGTCTCGACGGCGTCGCGCGTGCAGAGCGTCATGAAGAAGCTCGAGAAGATCGAGGAGATCGTGCTCCCGCCCTCGACCAAGGCGGTCAGCATCTCCTTCCCCCAGCCCGGGCGCACCGGCACCACCGTCCTCAAGCTCAAGAACGTGTTCAAGTCCTACGGCCCGACCAAGGTGTACGAGGGCCTCGATTTCGAGCTCGAGCGCGGCCAGAAGATGGCCTTCGTCGGTCCGAACGGGGCCGGGAAATCCACGCTGTTGAAGGTCATCGGCGACATCATCCCGATCGACTCCGGCGAGCGCGTGCTCGGCCACAACGTGAAGGTCGGCTATTTTTCCCAGCACCGCGAGGGCCAGCTCGATCCCCGCCGCACGGTGCTCCAGGAGGCGATGAGCGTTCCGCGCACCAACGGCGACCTGTTCACGCGCACCGTGCTCGGCACCTTCCTGTTCCCCGGCGACACGGTCCATAAACGCGTCGACGTGCTCTCGGGAGGAGAGAAGAGCCGCCTGCAGCTGGCCAAGCTCCTGCTCGATCCGCCCAACGTCCTGCTGCTCGACGAGCCCACGACCCACCTGGACCTCACCAGCGTCGAGGCTCTGGTCGGCGCCCTCAAGAACTTCGACGGCACGATCTGCGCCATCAGCCACGACGTGTACTTCCTCAACGCCGTCGCCGACCACGTCGTGCACGTCGTGCAGGGCAAGGTCACCCTATTTCCCGGCAACTTCGAGTACTTCCAGCACCGCCAGGGCCAGCTCGACGCCGAGGCGGAGAAGAACAAGCCCGAGCCGACCGCGGCGCAGAAGGCCGAAAAGGAAGCCGAAAACCAGTACGAGGCCTCGAAGGAGGTCCGTCGCCGCGCCAAGGCGCTCGAAAAGGCCCAGGCCGAGCTCGACCGGCTTCACGCCGATCTCGAGCGCATCGCCCACGAGATGTCGGATCCGAAGCTTTACGAGGACTTCGACCGCGTGACCAAGGTCGGTTCGGAGATGGAGACCGTCCAGGCCTCCATCCAGCTCAAGGAAGAAGAAGTCAAACGCCTGACGGCGTAATTCGGACGGCGGCAACGGGCCTAAGGACGCTGGGCCGTTCGGCTCAGGACGCCGGACGCCCCCGCGTCTACACTGAAGCCATGAGACGATGGCTTCCTCTCCTGGCCCTTCCCTTCCTCATCGCCCGCGCCCAGGCGGGCACCGCCGCCGCCGCGGTGAAGGAAGCCCCGCGCATCATCCTGCCCGGCGCGCCGTTCGGCTCGAACGCGGCGCCTGGGATCATCCTCGCGCCGATCGCGCCGTCGCTGATCGTCCCCAATGCGCCTTCCCTCATCATCGCCGCCGCGCCCGTGATCCAGGCCGCGCCCGCTCCCGCGATCATCACGGCCGCCCGCGCGCTGACGCCCGAGGAGAACGCCCCCGCGAAGCTCCCGTCCCAGGGCGAGCTCAAGGCGCTGGCCGAATCGCTCGCTCCGACGCGCGGCGCCGAGGGCGCCACCGGCGCGAATCAATCGAGCGCGCTCGACACCGCCTTCGACGGCAAGCTCGCTCCCGAGGCCGCCGCCTGGAGCGACCTGTCCGCCTCCTTCGCCGCCGCGCCCACGGCTCCCGGCCTGGCCGCCGTCGCGACCGCCGGCCGCTCCCTCATCGCGCGCCTGCTGCCCTCCCTTTATCGCCGCGTGCCCGCCCGGGCGGACTACGACCGCGGCGAGCGCCCGTCGACCGGCCACACCTGGACGCCCGAGCGCGGCCACCTCATCGAGATCAATCCGATCCGCGCGAACTCCGACGGCAACGTCCCGAGCGCCTTCGGCGGCGCCCAGGAGCCGCTCATCCAGCAGAAGATCTCGCACCTGATGGAATACGCGCACGAGTATTTCCACGTCCTCTTCGACGACGCGACGCGCCGCAAGGAAAACCACCCGATGACCTCGGCCTACTCCGCGATGACCGAGGGCTTCGCCGTCACCGGCGAGCAGCTTCTCGCCGAGCGCATGCTCGATCTGCTGCCCTCTTTGGGCCTGGGGCCCCGCGACGCGATGGACCTGGCGGGGATCTCGAGCGGCCGGCGCCGCTGGCTCGACGTCGAGGATAACCACTACTCGGAAGGCATCATCTCCTGGCGCAAGGCGTACGCCGATGGCGGCATCCAGGGCGTGGCGTCCATGCTCGCCTCGCTGTCCGCGCGCCGCATGATCGCGACGCCGCGTTCAGATCCCGCGTATCAACTCGTTCTGGGCGACCCGAAGCTCCTGTCCGCCTACCTCGGCCGCGACGAGTCGACGCCCGAACGCCGCGGCGCCGACGCCTTCGCCAAGGCCGTGCGCGGAGAAAAATTGACCGAAGCCGAGACGAGCGAGGCGGCCGCCGTCGTCGAGCGGGCCGGCCCCGACGGCTGGCGCCGCCTCTTCGAGCGGACCCTTCGCTCCGACAAGCGCCTCGCGGCGCCGGCGGAAGCAGCCGCCGAAACCGGCAACTGGTGGGAGAAGAAGAAGGCCGAGCCCTTGGCGTCCGTAGCCCCCGTCTTCACGCTCGCGCGCCTGAGCCCCGCCGCGGGCGCCGCCCTCTCCCGCTACCTCGCGGCCGCGATCTCCGAGCCCGGCGGCGCGGTGCGCCTCTTCGAGCGCGCCGGCCCCAACGAGAAGCTCGCCGCGATCATCAACGGCGCCGAGGCCCTGCCCTGGGACGAGGCGGACCGCAAGGCCTGGAACGACGGCCTCTCGCGCTGGCTGATCGGCGCGTAACGGTCGACGCGTCCTTGTGCGTCCGGACGCGGGCTGGCCTACAGGCGGCGCTTGGACATCATCGCCTTGAGCGCCTCGGCCATGGCGCCGACGGGCGCCTCCTGCGGCTTGGCCTGCATGGGCGACGAGCCCCGGCTCGCGGCGTTGGCCGACGCGCGGTCCTCGCGCGCGCCGATGACCGGCTTGCTCTTCAGCGACAGCGCGATGCGCTTGCGCGCCAGGTCCACCTCGAGCACGGTGACGTGCACGCGCTGCTGGGCCTTGAGCACGTCGGAGGGCTGCTTGACGAAATTGTCCGAGCACTCGCTCACGTGCACCAGGCCGTCCTGGTGCACGCCGATGTCGACGAACGCGCCGAAGGCCGCGACGTTGGTCACGATGCCGGGAAGCTTCATGCCGGGCTTGACGTCCTCGAGCTTCGACACCGCGCCGAAGGAGAACGCCTCGAAGCCCTGGCGCGGGTCGCGGCCGGGCTTGGCCAGCTCGGCTAAAATATCGCGCAAGGTGGGCTCGCCGACCTCGGCCGTCGCGTAATCCTTCAGGTTGATCTTCGCGCGCAACGACGCGCTGCCGATCAGCTCCTTGACCGTGGTGCCGAGGTCCCCGGCCATCTTCTCGACGATCGCGTAGCGCTCGGGGTGGACGGCGCTCGCGTCGAGCGGGTGGACTCCGTCGCGGATGCGCAAAAAGCCCGCCGACTGCTCGAACGCCTTGGGTCCCAGGCGCGGGACCTTTTTGAGCGCGTCGCGCGAGGAGAAGGCGCCGTTGGCGTTGCGGTACTCGACGATGTTCTTGGCGAGCACGGGGCCCAAGCCGGAGACGTAGGAGAGCAGCTCCTTGCTCGCGCTGTTGACCTCGACGCCGACGCTGTTCACGCAGGACACCACGGTGTCGTCGAGCGAGCGCTTGAGGCCGAACTGGTCCACGTCGTGCTGATACTGCCCCACGCCGATGGACTTGGGGTCGATCTTCACGAGCTCGGCCAAGGGGTCCATGAGCCGCCGCCCGATCGAGACCGCGCCGCGCACCGTGAGGTCCTCGTTGGGGAACTCGTCGCGCGCCGCTTCGGAGGCGGAGTACACCGACGCCCCGCTCTCGTTGACCATGACGACCGTGATCCCGGTCAGATTCAGGCCGCGCACGAACTCCTCGGTCTCGCGCCCGGCCGTGCCGTTGCCGATCGCGATGACCTCGCTCTTGTGGATCGCCGCGAGCTTCTTGACCTTGAGCGCGGCCTCGGCGCGCCCGCCCTCGCCGGTGTGAGGATAGACCACGTCGTGGTGCAGGAGCTTGCCGTTGCGGTCGAGGCACACGAGCTTGCAGCCGGTGCGAAAGCCCGGGTCGAGCGACAGGATCGCCTTATGCCCGAGGGGGGAGGACATCAGGATCTCGCGCAGGTTTCGCGCGAACACGTTGATCGCCTCGCGGTCGGCCTCCTTCTTCGCGTGGAGCCGGACCTCGGTCTCCATCGAGAAGGACATCAGCCGACGGTAGGCGTCCTCGACGGCGAGCCGCACCTGGGACGCGCAGGGGCCGGTCCCCTTGGCGAACAGGCCCTGCAGCATCGGGACCGTGTCATCCTCTGCGACTTCGACGCGCATGTACAGGAATCCTTCCGACTCGCCGCGGCGCATCGCCAGCACGCGGTGCGAGGGGGCCTTGGTCGCGGCCTCCTTCCAGTCGAAGTAGTCCTTGAACTTGGCGCCCTCGGCTTCCTTGCCGGAGATCACCTTGGAGTGAAACTCGCCCTTGGCGAAGAACACCTCGCGCAGGCGCGCGCGGGCGGGCGCGTCCTCGGCCACGCGCTCGGCGATGATGTCGCGCGCCCCGGCCAGCGCCTCGGCCGCGTCCTTGACGCCCTTTTCCGCGTCGATGAAGGCCTTGGCGAGCGCCTCGGGAAGGTCCGGCCCCTGAGCGAAGATCTTGTCCGCGAGCGGCTCGAGGCCCTTCTCCTTGGCGATCATCGCGCGCGTGCGCTTCTTCGGCCGGTAGGGAAGATAAATGTCCTCGAGGATCGCGAGCGTCGCCGCGCCGACGACCTTCGCCGTCAGCTCGGGCGTGATGAGATTGCGCTCCTCGAGCGACTTCATGATCGCCGCCTTGCGCGCGTCGAGTTCCTTCAGTTGCCCCAGTCGGTCGCGCACCGAGGTCAGCGCCACCTCGTCGAGATTCCCCGTCATCTCCTTGCGGTAGCGCGCGATGAAGGGAATCGTCGCCTCCTGGTCGAGCAGGGCGATCGCGGCGTTGACGCTCGCGGCGGGCAAGGACAGCTCGGCGGCGATAAGCGAGGGGTATCGGTCGATCATCCGTTGATTTTACCTTAACGAATCCTGAAGCCTGACCCTAAAATTCGTCGAATTCTTCCAGAAGCGGTATCATAGACTGTGCCGATCAAGAACTTCCCGTGGCCCGAGGCCCGCTCCGTCCTGCAGCTCGCCGGCCCCATCGCCGTGACCCAGATCGGCATGGTGCTGTACGGCACGGTGGATATGCTGTTCGTCGGGCGCCTGGGACCCGTCGCGATCGCCTCCGTCGGCCTCGGCTCGATGACCTACTTCACGGGTTTCGTGGTGGGCATGGGCATCGTGATGGGCATCGACAGCCACGCCTCGAAGGCCTTCGGCGCGGGCCGCCCCGACCTGTGCGGGCAGCTGCTGGTCCACACCCTCGTCCTGGCCCTCGCCGTGGCGCTTCCGCTGTTCTTCGTCTTCGGCCTCGCCGGCCCGGCGTTCCGGTTCATCGGCGTGGATCCTCGCGCCATCGACGGCGCCGTCGGCTACCTCGACGTCCTGCGCTGGGGCGTCTTCCCCGGCCTGTGCTTCGTCGCCTGCCGCCAGTTCCTTCAGTCCATGAGCGTGACGACGCCCCTGCTCGTGGCGATCGTCGCGGGCAACCTCGTCAACGCGGCCTTCGACGCGGTCCTCATCTTCGGACGCTTGGGCGCGCCCGCGCTCGGCGTGCGCGGCTCCGCCTTCGCCACGCTCGCGGCGAACCTCACGATGTTCGGGATCGTCGCCTTCGCGTCCTGGAGCCGCCTGCGCGCGATCGACTTCAAGTTCCACGGCTGGCACCGGCGCCTGTTCGTCGATGTCGCCGTCCTGGGCGTTCCGGGCGGCGCGGCCATGGCCGTCGAGGTCGCGATCTTCTCCTTCGTCACCGCCCTCGTCGGCCGCCTGGGCGCGGAGACCTTGGCCGCGCATCAGCTCGTCCTCAACATGGCCTCGCTCACCTTCATGATCCCGATGGGCCTGTCCCATGCCGCGGCGACCCGCGTCGGCCAGGCGCTCGGGCGCAACGACCCGCGCGCGGCCGGGGCCTCGGGACGGGCGGCGACCGTCATGAGCGTCCTGTTCATGGCGTCGACCGGCGTCGCCTTCGCCCTGTTTCCGCGCTTCCTGCTCGGCCTATTCGGCGCCGACGACGAACTGGTCGAGAGGGCCAAGCCCCTGCTCTACTGCGGCGCGGCGTTCCAGGTCTTCGACGGCGCCCAGGCCGTGCTGACCGGCGCCTTGCGCGGCCTCGGCCAGACGCGGCGTCCGCTCATCATCAACATCCTCGGCCATTGGCTGGTCGGCCTGCCCGTGGGGCTGGGCCTCGGTTTCGGCCTACATTGGGGAGCGACCGGCTTGTGGGTCGGCCTCGTCGCCGGCCTGACGACCGTCTCGCTGCTGCTGTGGCGCGAGTGGGAGCGGACGCGGCTTGAAGACGAGCCCGCCGTCGAAGAGCGGGCGCCCGTCCTAACCTGACGGCTCCCCCGCGGCCTTTGCTCCCGGACATAAACGTCATCCGCTAATATCCCTTCCCGGTGAACCAGCGGCGTTCCCCGGAGCCGGAGGGAATCAAATGCTTTTCCCATTTTTCCGCGCTTTCGACCTCCCGCCTGAAATCGGCGGCGTGCATGATCATGAATTCCGCGACGCTGGCCGTCCCCAGGATAATGAGGGCAGCGGCGCGCCGGCAGTCGGCCTACAAACGGCGCTTGGCGAAGAGCCCGATTTTGGGGTACTTCCGGCAACGACCAGGGGCTCGTGCAAAGCCCGGAGCGGCCCGCCTCAGCGAAGAAGGCTTTTCAGTGAATCAACCAGCTCGGCCGCGTCGGCGACGCGCCGCTTCGGGTCGACCGCGAGCGTGGCGGCGAAAAGAAGCTCCGCTTCCTTCGGCAGGTCCGGGGCGAGAAACTGCGGCGGAGCGAATTTCATGCGCTCCTTCTGGGCGAGAAAATCCGGGCCCGAGAACGGGAGGGAGCCGGTCATCGCTTCGTAAAGGCAGACCCCCAGGGCGTAGATGTCCGAGGTCCGGGCGCAGCGTCCGAGGTGCTGCTCCGGCGCCATGTAGGCCGGCGTGCCCGAAATGTCGAGGCTGGTCAGGCGGGTGACCGTTTCCTTGGCCTCGCGGGCGATGCCGAAGTCCATGACCTTGGCGTAGCCGCCGGCGTCGATCATGATGTTCGACGGCTTGAGGTCGCGGTGCAGGACGCGGCTGCGGTGCGCGCACGCGATCGCCTCGCAGACGTAGGTGAAAACCCGCACGCACTCGGGCAGCGGCAGGCGGCCGCGGCGCCTGAGCACGCTCGACAGCGGCTGGCCGTCGACGAAATCGAAGATCAGGAAGACGCCGTCCTTATTCTCGATGACCTCGTGGATGGCGACGATGTAAGGGTGCGACAGATGGGAGATGATTTTGGCCTCGGTGAGGAACGCCTCCCGCGCGCCGACCCCGCTCGCGATCTCGGACCGCATCACCTTGATCGCGACCCGCCGCCCAAGGCTGTGGTCGTAGCCCTCGAGAACGATGCCCATGCCGCCCTCTCCGATCTTGTTCCTGAGCTGGTAGCGACCGCTCAGAAGGCTTTCGCTCGCAGGCGCGTCCGGAGGCGGAGCGAGGCTTGGGGCCGGGGCCCGGGGCTGTTCGGGCGCAGGCGCGGGATTTCCGTTGCGGGTCCACTCGGGGGTAAAAACCGGCGCCTCCGGCTCGGCGGCCCGATTCCGGCGGCCGAAGGCAAAGGCGGCCGCGCCGATGGCCAAGGCGAGCAGGCCCGCGAGCGCGATCAGGGGGCGGAGATCGGGCGCCTGCGGCCGGCCCTCTTCCTGGAGGACGCCTTTCCCGACATCGGACGGCGCCGCCGGAGCGGGCGCGGGAGCGGACAAAACCTCGGAGCGGAGCAATGGAACCGGGCCCGGTGGGGCGTCGGGCGGGGG
>Ga0209824_10000023_pt1 | contig 138965 bp, 147 predicted proteins | sample VDWuncwatermetaG_FD_184124 | JGI IMG/M metagenome (GOLD analysis project Ga0209824, IMG submission 184124) | Wastewater microbial communities from Netherlands to study Microbial Dark Matter (Phase II) - VDW unchlorinated drinking water (SPAdes)... ... | reverse complement strand
CATACCACATGGTATTGCAATCGATATACACTGTGACTCGTTCTCCTAACTTCCATTAGATCTCAAAATATCGTCCTTCCGCATTCACCCCCGGGCAAGCCCGGGGAGCCCTGGCCTTCGGCAGCCTCTGGATTCCCGCTTGCGCGGGAATGACACTTGTTTTGAAAATTGCGCTGCCGATGCGTACCATGGTAGAGCCTTCTTCGATGGCGATCTTATAATCGCTGCTCATGCCCATGGATAAAATTCCCATATCCACGTGATGATGTCCGGCAAAACGCGCTTTGATACCGTCCCTGATAACACGTAAATCGGAAAATGTTTTGCGGATAATTCCTTGATCCTCAGTCAAAGGCGCCATGCACATCAGCCCCTTGATATAAACAAGGGAAAGCCGGCTGATACTTTCGATCAAGACGTTTGCGTCCGAAGGCAAGGCGCCAAACTTCTGTTCTTCCCGGGCGGTATTAAACTGAACTAAAATCTCAACAGCTTTGGCACTTTTCGCTGCTTGTTTTTCGATTTCCTGTGCCAATTTAAAGCTGTCCACCGACTGGATCAAAGAACATACCCTGATCGCGTCTTTGGCTTTGTTCGTCTGCAGGTGGCCTATGATATGACTTTTAATTTGCGGATTTTTTGCCATCAGCAACGGGAATTTATTTTCAGCTTCCTGCACACGGTTTTCCGCGATATGCCTGATGCCGGCATCAATGGCCTCCTGGATCACATCCATCGGCACCGTTTTGGTGACCCCAACCACGATGATATCTTTGGGATTACGATTAATTTTACGACAGGTTTCTTCAATATCTGAAAAAACTTTGCGCACATTGTCTTGGATCATAATAAGAGACAAGGTTAGCACAAAACCGCAGGCAGGTCAACGAAGAGCTTATAGACTTAAGGCTGGCCGATAATTTCAACGACTTTATCCATGAGGTCCTGCAGTTTAAGAGGTTTTAGAAGATAGGTCTTAACGCCATGGCGCCTGAACAATGGTTCTATATCGTTGTAAGCCGTCAGCACCACCACCGGAATATTGACATATTCAGGAATTTTAATTTTTTCCATAATGAAGGTGTAGCCGTCCATCCGGGGCATTTGAACATCCAAAAGGATCAAATCCGGTATTTTGGACTTTAAACACAGGAAAGCTTCATTACCGTCTCCAGCGGTATACACTTCATATCCACGGTCTTCCAACTTGTTCTTGATGATTTCCGCCGCCACCGACTCATCATCAACAACTAAAATGGATTTTGACAATATTCCCTGTTCCTTTCTTTGCCAAGGGCTCTTCAGGTCGTATGCTATCTTATGCTAACGGGATCGTCTATAAAAGGTATTTCTAAATTATATATTTCAGCCATAATAAAATCCAGCGCTTTAAAATAACCAGCCAAAAGCTTTTCAACATCCTTCATTTGGGCATCCTTCAAGAATCTTTCGAGGCTCATTGTCCTTAAATGGTAAAGAGCACTGTTGACCGAGCGCCTGGGAAATTGATTACGCAAATAATGCACGTAAAGGGGCATCTGGAATGATTTTACATGATCACGAATATATTCACGGGAGAGTATACCGTTGGCAGAAATATCCTTAGGCGTTGGGTCCATACTACCCGTCTTGTAATCTAAAATTAATATTGTTCCGTCCATCATCTCATCGACCCGGTCAACCCTGTAAGTCAAATGCACCTGTTTTTCACCTAAGCTAATGACATCTTCAAATCTGCGTTCAACATAAAGCACCTGCTTGACGTCAGTTTCACAACGCAAGGCTTCTTGATCTAAAAATTGCCCCAATCTGGTCTTTAAAACAGTTTCCATTAAAAAAGTGTCACTGCGTCCGGCCTTGCCAAAAACAGCGGCAAATCTGGATTCATAAATTTTCTGAAAATATTTCCTGAAATGCGCGTCCAGTACAGGTTTCTTCCCAACAAATCCTCCAAAGGCTTCCTGCAGCAGATCATGGATAAAAATACCGATGTGGCGGCTTTCAGGCTCTTCTAACAAATCATCCTCGATCTTAAGTCCCAAAACATAACGGCAGTAAAAGGCGTAAGGATTTTGCAAATAGGTATTGATGCTGGACGCGGAAAATTTAAAACTTTTAAGAAAATTAACCATGAATACGGTTTTGGGAATAACGCGCTGTTTTTTTTCGACGGAAACTTCAAAAGCCCCGCGGATAATGTCCACGGCCCCGATCGACCCTAAACGCTCTTCCTTTTCCCAGATAAGCTCCTCTAAAAAACGGCTACGGGTGCGGTCACGATCCTGCTGATAAATCAAATGCACATTTTGGGCCGCTGAAATCAAACGCATAAACCCATAACGCTGGATCTCTTCTTCCAATTCAAGACGGTCAAGATTGAGCTTGATCATCACCTCGCGCGGGATCAAAGGTTCATAAATATTCAAATTAGGCAGAAGGCCTTCATTAACATCCACCACGATCACATTTTTAAAATTCAAAGCCCGTGTTTCAAAAAGCCCCAAAATCTGAAGGCCGCGAAGCGGTGAACCGCTGAAAGCCACCATCTGCGAAGATAAACGCTCCTCCAAAATCTTAAACAAATCACTGGGCTCAAAGGTTTCTGCCGCGAACACACAGGCCTTTAATTCATCCCCCATCTCCTGCATACGCGAGGCGATTTGAGCATTAAAAGGATACTTGTCCATCGTGCTATGTGCCTGCATAAATTCAACAAAGCCTTGTAAGGCAGAGGCCAAATCAAGCGAGGATCGAATATTTTCAAAATTACCAAAAAAAACCTTATGAATATTTCGTAGAGCGTCTCTACATAACTTTACGAAATCGAAGTAATTGGGCCTTTTATCCATCGCCATCGAGGATTGGATGACGGCATCTAAAAGCTTTTCATCATGGACAATATCCTCAGGGTCCAAAAATAACCGGCCTGAAGAGTCGGTCAAGATCTCACCTTTGAGTGCTTCTTCTGTTTTTGCCACAAGAACCCGCACAAGCCCCTGATTGCCCCCTAAATCCAGAGTCTTTACCAGAGGATGCCCCAACAGGGAAAGATAATCCTTTGCATAATACAAAGCCCCTTTGCGCCGACGCTGGGCTTCCAGACACAAGGTCAATAGCGTATAAAGAGCGCTGCGCTTAAGCGGATACCCCATGGAGACATTGAATTCTTCAAGCTGGCTTCCCACCGCGGTCAAAAGGATGGAAAGAAAATCCCCGTCAGGCAAAACAATGACTGTTGATTCACGCTCGGTAATACCCTCTAAAATTCCGTTGACCAAACCTGCCTGGGAGTGGCTGTCGAATGCTTCATAAATTTTTAAATTAAAGGTGGTGGGCTTAACTTCTTTTCCCTCGAGGATCGGGGTACCGAAGGTTTTGGCGATGCGTGAAAGCGCCGGCCAACGCCGTTGGTCCCCTTGCATCAACAACACTGCCTGGCCACGGTCATAAATATTCTTGATGACGATGTTTTCCGTGCGGTGCAGATAGAAAAAATTACAAAATAAAATTTCATCAAATGGCTTCAAGTCACAGACCTCTCCCCGTTGGGAGGCTTGACGGTACCTGTATCCGCGCGGCGCTAGCTCTCTGTGTTCAAGTTCCTGATGATAAGCCTGACGCAAAGTACTTAAATGCATCAATAGCTTATTAATATCCTCAGGCACGCTGAAACCGATTTGGGCATGCTCTCGAATTGATTCAAGAGAATCCAAAGGCACATCTTCCAAATCCAGCTGTTCGATAAAATGCAGGATTTCACGGGCCCATGGTAAAAACTGCGCGAAGCTCTCACGGCCAGAGCAGACCCAAGGGCATAGACTCATGGCCAATTGATAAATGGTATACCCATGATCCAGATCGCTGCCCTGTAATGGCACATCCGCGCCATAAGCGACGTACGCCATCCACTCGTCAATGGTATAAAACCGGGGCGGAATAAAAGCCTTACCGATGCGTCGAGCCAAATCCCTTTTAATAAACAACGCCGGCCGCCGGCCGCCGAAAACTAAACACAAACGTGATAAATCCTTATTCCGTTCCACATAATACTGGTAGACATAATCAACCACATGGGGCAAAAAATTTTCCGTAAAGGGAACCGTAATAATTTTACTCATAGTTTATTCGTAATCGCGCATACGAGCTGAACAGCTATTAACGCATGATTAGCTAAATATGTCGACTATTTGGATTCAATTTGTTTTTTTGAGCGAACTGTCATTTTTAGGCAAAAATCTTGTCTTGTAAGGGAATCCTGAGGCTTTTGGCCGAAGGATGGCTGAACTGTTCGAACCTTGAAGTTCCAGAGAACTTCAAGGTAGTTGTTCAGACACCGCGACAAGATAAGATTTTTGCCGTTAAAAAAATGACCCGTGAACGAAAAAAAATTAATTGAAGCCAAATAGCTGGTATTTATCCCTTCATTAGGTACAAAACATGCCCTGAAACTTTATGCTTCGGATAAAATGGCCTGACTAATTCGACATATCCCTCTATCTGCTTTTGATGCTCGCCCTCAGCGCCTGGAGATAATTTATAATCCACGATCCAAACCTTATCCTCAAACACGATCAAACGGTCAATGCGCTTGGTATCTCCATAAACATTGACAAATTCCTTCTCACAAAAGACTTGCGCGTCAGCGGGTAAATAAAAAAATGGACGCACATCTTCGCGGTTTAAAAAATTGCGCATATCCGCTAAGATTTCTACAGAGTTCCCCCCTCCCAAAGGCCCTGTTCCTTTGACTCCGTAAGGTTGGGTCGAAAATCCGCCCCCACCAGGGGGAGGGAATAAACGGCTGGCTTTATCCCAAGCTTTTTTGAGAACTTGTTCGATATTACCCTCATTGATACGTCCGATATGCATCAGTAGGGCGTGATAAAATTCTCCCCTGCGTACTAAGCTCGCGGAGTGAGCAGGTTGATTTAAAAATTCTTCTTGCAGGCCAACCCACGGATCAGAAACAAAAGGTTTGATCTTTTGATGAACTTGCGATGGCTCATGGGCCGCGGGACGCTCTGCCGGAATTCCGCTGCATAAAATGTCATCCGGTATTAGGAACACGGCAGGATTGACGGTATTGCCGACTTTAGCAGGCACAAAAACATAAAGCTCCTCAATGGCACGGGTCAAAGCCACATAGGCGATGTTTAATTCCACTAAAAATGCTTTTTTGTACTCTTGTTCATACCTTGCCTGCAATTCGGGACAAAACTGCCGGTAGCTTTCCTTAAGACGAATGAGGCTCATCCCTTCCTCTTGAATGTCCAAAAGGTATGCCTGGCTGCCGTCGCGCCCACCGCTGCCTGCTTTAATGTCCATTTCCAAATACGGTACGATCACTACCGGAAATTCCAAACCCTTGGCTTTATGCACCGTTAACACTTTGAGGGCATCCACCTGGGCCATAGGCACGAAACGGTCTTCCCCCTCGAGATTCTCATAATAATCCAAAAAAGAAGATAGATCACAACTCTCTGTTTCCTGCATTTTGACTAATTCCAGCAAATGCATAAAAAACCCCTGATAGTGAGGGAAATACTTTTCACAGCCAAAACGCGCAATGATGCCGGCTGTTAATTCGTACAAAGGATAAACTCCCACTTGTCGAAAAAAATCTTCAAAAAAAGTTTCCCACGCCTGAGGAAAAGCATCCCGGAATTCCTTATAAAAGCACACCTCCTTGGTATGCTTCAGGCGGCCGCAGTCAAAAAGAAAATCACGTAAAATCTGAGGTCCAATCCCCGTGGCTTTAGTCATCAACTCTCCTAAACAAAACTGCGCGAAAGCATTATTGTCAACAGGAGAATGCAAGAAAGCCAGCAGGCTTATTAACTCAGCCATAAGCGGGTTATTTTTGATATCACTGCTGCGCTCTGAGGAGGCATAAATCCCCTCCTGCAGGAGCCATTGGGTGATCTCTTCGACCTCATCATTACCCCTGGTTAATATCGCGACGTCTCTTAAAGCGAAGCGTTGACATATATCCTTAATTAAAGCTATTAGCATCTGACGGACTTGAACGGCCCGTTCCTGTTTTACGCGTCCATCTAGATAGGTGACACGAACAAGGCCTCCTGTCATGTCTTCTCTCGGCAATTGGTACGCGTGAGCAAAGGTATTGGCGATCTGTTCAAAATCGCCTTCAGAGAAATGAATATCGTGACGCTTGTTTTCCGCAGAGTCTTCCAGGCGGCGCTGTAAGAAGGCCTGTAAATTATCCAAACTAAACACCCGGTTATTAAATTTGATAATTTCAGGACAGCTGCGGTAATTTTTATCCAAGCTCGTCGTTTGAACATCAAAGCCCGCCAATTGAATTTGCAAAGCATCGAATAAACGGCTCTCCCCGCCTCGGAAAGCGTAGATCGCCTGTTTTTTGTCCCCCACATAAAATAACGACCCCCCATGGGCTAAGGCCTCTTCGACCATCAACGCCAAATTACGCCACTGACTTAAGGAAGTATCCTGAAACTCATCTATCAGATAATGTTGAAGCCTTGCGGCTAATCGGAAATATAATTCCTCAACCGTCACGAGATTATCCTCAAAAAGCAAAGCGGCTTTGCGGTTAAGCTCTTCTAAAAACAACACATCATCCCGTCGGGATAATCGCCCAAAACAAGAAAATACTTTTTCAAACAAAACAACATAAGGATTAAACATGCTATGGGCTTCCCAAAGACAAAGATCATGGATCTCTTTGGTAATCTTTCGCCACAAACTATCCAGTTGAGGACTAATCTCTCCACCCTTATTAATGGGAAAATCTTCTTTGGACCAATAAGTCTTCAAATCATCTACATCAAAGATTCCCGCTACAGCCTGCCCCCGAATGTTTTTGTCGGGGGCGGGAATGACGAACAACTGTGAGTGTCGGGTATGACGACCAAAAGATTTAACAGCAAGCAGACCATCCAGGTGATCAAGAAATTTTTTACTCGTCTGAGATGGGCAAAGATCTTTTAATTCCTGCATAAGGACATAAATTTTTCTTTTGCGTGAAAAAGAATCCTCACGTGAGGGATACATCAACAGCGGCTTTTGATACGTATTGTATTGCCTGAACAGTTCACTGACGACCTTTAAGAGATCTTCCCTGGGAAACCATCCTGAGCGGTTTTCCAAAAATAAATACTGACGCACAAAATCCGTGAAAAGCTTGTATATTTTCTCATCGCTATTGGCCTGGTCTAAAAGTTCATCAAGGCTCAACTGCAAATATTCTCTGGAATTACGCTTGATCTTAAAGCGTGCCGAAAGCCCTATCTTAAATGAACAGCCGACTAATAAAATGTTCACAAAACTATCGATCGTCTGGACTTGAAAATAATGGTATTGGCGGATCACATCATTCATGAGGCCAAAGGCAAGGCTTGAGGCCCGGTTTTCATCCAACCCCAATGGCTTGATGATATCTTCCGCTTCAAATGGTTTTAATTGTTTAAGGGCGATGCGTTTGAAAAAATCCAAAATACGGGATTTCATCTCCCAGGCGGCTTTATTAGTGAAGGTAATGGCCAGGATGGATTGTATCGGTATGGTAGTTTGTGCCGCAGCTAGGCCTAAGCATAACTGCACATAACGCTTAGCTAAAGCATAGGTCTTGCCGCTGCCGGCGGAAGCTTCGACGACAAGGACGTTATGCATCATGGATAGAAGACATCATATCTTCAAGCTTGGAGAAACGTTCCTTATAATCTTTGCGGGAACAACGGATAACTTCCATGGCTTCTTCACGGCCGAAAACATGGGTGATTTCGCAAATGCGTTCATCGGAACCGGGAATGTCCTTATAGGTCAAGAAATAATGTTTCAGGCGGTCAGTAAATGAACGCGGACAGTCTTCAATATTGTTCCATTGGCTATAAAGGGCGTCCCCATGCATAACCGCGATGATTTTATCATCCGCCTGCCCCCGATCAATCATACGAAAACCACCAATGGGAATGGCGCGCACAATAATATCTCCGTGAGTGATCACCTTTTCGGTTAAAACACAAATATCCAAAGGGTCCTCATCACCTACCACAGAATTAAGGCCTGTTCGTTGACGGCAAAGATCAGCGATATTGAAAGAGCAATAGGTCTGCGGAATAAATCCGTAAAGGGTGGGACATATACTGGAATACTTCTGAGGACGGTCTACTTTCAAGAAACCGCTTTTTTTGTCAATTTCGTATTTGACCGTATCTGAAGGCACGGTTTCTATATAAGTGTTAACAATATTAGGAGACTCTTCCCCTATAGGTATGCCATGCCAAGGGTGGCTGCGAAGCAAAAAAGCCAAAGACTGCCAAAAACTGTTTAGATCATCATTCATAAGCATGCTTTCTCCTTATGTTGCACGGCTGTCAGTATAGCACTGTATTCTTAAGAATTTCAAGCAACTTTAAGAAAATCATTAAAAAAATCTTAGAAATAGCTGGTACACCCTTAATTATAGTGTATACTTAAAGTGGAGTCATACATAATCATATAACCATAAGGAGGGTACTATGCGTACTCGAAAAATGGAACAAGGTTTTACACTGGTGGAAATCATGATCGTAGTTGCGATCATCGCCTTGCTGGCGGCGATTGCGATCCCTAACCTGCTACGCGCCAAAATGACATCTAATGACGCTTTGGCCAAAGCTACGTTGCGGGCAATGTCTACAGCCGCGGAGTCTTATGGGACGTCTAACAACGGCCTTTATCCAGGCAATGAAACTTCTTTAACCGGGGCAACGCCTCCGTATCTTAACAAGGGTTATTGCAGCAACTCACCGATTGCAGGGTATAACTACGACTGCTCAGGCATGAGTACTTCCCTTTACACCATCACGGCAAAACCAGTAACCGTCGGGAGCTCAGGATCCACTACGGAAACCATCACCACTGGTGGTATTTTAAGTCCGTAATCTTTCCTTACAGGATAGATTCATAAGAAGAGCCCCCCGCCCTTTGATGGGGCTCTTCTTTTATTCCAAAATCTCCTGTATGCGTTTTTGCGCTATATCCGCCCAAAAAGCATCCCCTCCCTGGGCTTGATCAATGACTTTGTGATAAAGAAGAATGGCTTGATTCTTATCGCCTAACTGCTGATAACAATAGGCCAGATAATAAAGGCAGGTCACATACAGCGGGGTATCTGAATATTCGGCTAAATACTGATGAAAATAGTCTTTGGCCGCATCCCAGTCTTTGGACTCATAAAGCCTAACTGCTTTATTATAGGTATCCATTGCAGACGCAAAAGATGTATCATCAGACCATGTCTTTGAGCAAAAGGAGAGCCCAAAAAGCGCAATCATTAGAAGACTGATACCGATATGTTTTCCTACGTATAAAAAATTTGACACGTTGCATATACCCCCTATTGCTTGCTCGGCATTGTTCAACTCCCTATGATGAGCAAAAACCAGGGAATCTTATTGGGCTACCCACGATACCAACATGAACCGTCAAATTTTTAGTAGGAAAATATATCGGTATCAGTCAACACGCGTGTGCCCAAACATTTTACCGCAAAAAAGATGAAATGTAGTGCAAAACCAGGAAGGAAAAACGTCAAGCCCCCTTGCATTCCTTGAATCAAGGCGGCTGGTATTCCATAAATAATTAAAACGTTCCTTGTATTTTTCTATAGTCTCTTCGTCGGTGATGATAAGCAGGTTTTCTTCATTCCTTTCTTCTGCCGTCAATGTCCAGTTAAAAGATCCTGTAATCAACGATTTTCCGTCGATAATGGCAAATTTATTGTGCATGAGACCAAACCCCAGATGATAACGGATCTTAACCCCTTGTTTGACAAGATATCCGCTTTTGGAAGCATGTTCTATTTCCTGGCCCTGGTCTAAAACAATCCTCACCCGGACATTATTTTCCTGAGCTTTGAGCAAAGCTTGGGCTATATCTCTGGAACTCAGATAATACATGGCTATATCTATCGTTTGCGCGGCCTTTCTTATTTCTGAAATAACCGCTTGCTGGCAGCCTCCGTTGGGTGAAAAATATACCTTTATATCCTGAGCCACACATAAATATGCCGCCAGATAAAAAATAAAAAATAGAATTATTTTTCTCATTTATTTTTTTCGCTGACCGTCTGCTGGGGGGTTAGGCCCGCCATTTTGTTCAAACCTTGGGCAATTAAAGGATAGGTGGGTTGAATGGCAAAAGCCGCTGCTTTTAAAAGTTTTATCCGCTCCTGCAAGAGGGTTATATTTTTATCGATGTCGGGGGTTGGCGGTGCATCTTTATTAGCGTTCTTGTATTCCCATTCTTTTTCTTTCTCGTCAGCAAATTTGGTCAGGCTTTTTGAAAGTTCAGGATTGGAATCCTCAAGGGCTGCTGCCGAATCATTTAAAAGGATGATCTGAGTTTGATCATCGCCAGCTTTGGCCTGTGAGACGCCCGGATTAAATACTAAAGCGGAAACAACAGCCAATATTCCCAATTGCTTGCTTGGCATGCCTAATTCCCCTTCATTGAGTATCTTATATAATCTGGCATGGAATGACCGCATCTTCATCATAATAATAAACCGCGCACATGCGATGATATCCATCCGCGATGATGACTTTCCCATTTTGGCTGTCTCTGACTAAAAGAATAGGAGACAGCTTCTCTTTTGCCCATATTTTCTTCTTATCCCTTAATACATGAGAATTAACGATACCTAATAAAGGTAGCACTGAGGCCCGAAAGATATCCTTGGATTTAAACTCCGTCATCGGGGCTCTTCTTAATTTATTTACATACATGGCTGTTATTTTTTTATCATACAACAAATTAAGATAGGACATGGCTGCGGCGTAATCTTTATTTTCCGGTTTGTCAACCCAAGTTATTGGGACTTTTTTAATCATATTCATGAATGAGTTATTATACCCAATTAAATAAAATATCAGCCAATTATTTCGATATAGTCAAATAATAAGATTTAATTGGCTTGAGAGCCTCATCTAGATTATATACCAGCGGGATACCTGTCGGGATATCCAATTTCACAATATCTTCTTCTGATACCCCATCAAGATATTTAACTAAGGCCCGCAGCGTATTGCCGTGCGCGACAATGATGACGCGCCTTTGCTTGCGCAAGAAAGGCTCGATGCTGCCTGTCCAGTAAGGCAAAACCCTTTCCACCGTGTCTTTTAAAGATTCACCGGCGGGCGGCGGCACAGAATAAGATCTTCTCCAAATGGCTACCTGTTCATCACCATATTGCTTGGCTATTTGCGCTTTGTTTAAACCTTGCAGGGCACCATAATGCCGTTCATTTAATCGCCACGATTTAAAAACTTCAATCTCCTTTAGATTCATTTCATCTAAAACAATTTCAAGCGTTCTATTGGCTCTTATTAAGACTGACGTAAAAGCCAGATCAAATGTGAATCCCTTACTCTTTAAAATTATTCCGGCTTTCTTGGCTTCGGCCACACCCTTGGGGGATAAATCAACATCCGTCCAACCAGTAAACCGGTTTTCTTGATTCCAAATGCTTTCGCCATGCCTTAGAAGCACTAGTGCTATCATAAAAAACCTCAACTCCCCCTACCCCCTCTTTATAAAAAAGAGGGCGTCCCTAAACTCTCCCCTCTTTAATACAAAGAGGGGATTAAGGGGAGTTTATTAATTATATGGTGCGCCTGGACCGAGTCGAACGGTCAACCTAGACGTTAGGAGTGTCTCGCTCTATCCAATTTGAGCTACAGGCGCAGAATTTCCACACCAGGGGAGGGGAACTATATCTATTTTCGATACGGTTCCAATGTTTTTAAATACTCAACCGGGGGATTATACCCCAACGCTTGGGCATCTTTCAGATAATGAATGGCCCCTTGAAAATCCCTGGACTTAAATGACAAAATAGATAAATTCACAAAAGCATCCTGATGACGGGGATTGATCCCCACTGTTTTTAAATAAGAAGCAATAGCCTCACCGTTTTGTCCTAAACTGGCATAGGCATTGCCTAAATTATAATACGCTTCAGCGTTCTTGGGGGCAACCTCGACTGCTTTCTCATAATAGTTGACCGCCTCGCTCAACTCCCCCTGCGATTCACTCAAATACCCTAAATTAAAATACGCCTCGCCATTCTCCGGGTCTAAATCGATGACCTTTAAATAAAATTGACGGGCCCTCTGCTGGTCCCCTAAAGCATTGAAAATGAGGCCCATGTTAAGATACCCTTGGACGAATTTAGGGTGGAAATGCACCAGGCGCCCGTATAGCTCCATGGCGGTCTTATAATTTCCGGTATCCCGGTAAAGATTAGCCAGATTATACAAAGCCTGCTTGTAATCCGGCTTCATTTGCACCGCCTTGGTATAAAAACGCATGGCCTCCTCTTTGCCGCCAACCTGCTCATACAAAAAACCCAGATTATAATAATCAGCGGCACTATAATTCTTGCGTTTTGATAATTGCTCAAAATCAGCCAACACCTCCTCACGTTTTTCCTTATAAAGATCGTTCTGAGGATTGTCCGCAATAGCACGGCCGTAAGCTTCAATCACTTTAACGTCAATTTTTTCATCACCGGGAAAAAGGCTTAAAAGACGGCTGTATGTTTCGACCGCTTGCGTGGCACGACCCAAAACCCTGAATGCCTCTCCCAGACCTAAATAAGCTTGGGGCAATTGGGGATTTAAAGCAATGATCCTTTGAAAATACTCGATCGCTTGATCCCAAGACCCCGTCTCTCCTGCTATCCGGGCCATAGCCTCATAAGCTTTAATGAATTTAGGATCGATGTCTATGGCTTTCTGATAATATTCCCGGGCTTTGTCAAGATTCTTGGATCTGTCATACGCATCTGCTAAATTATTCATACTCGAAGCGTCAGGGTGCCTTTTTGATTCATACATCCAGAATGTCAACGCATCACGACGAAGATTGATCTCGGAGATACTCGTCAAAATAACCGCGCCGCAAAAAACAACGACCGCGGCCCAAAAAAGGAATTGTACTATTGCTTCCTGGTTTTCAAGAAAAACGTAAAATCGTTCTATTCCCTTGGCCAAAAACAAAAAAACAAAGAATGCCGCAGCGTATAATCCATAAAAACGAAAAGGCCCCCAGATCAAAAATACAGCGGGTTGGGAAATAAAAAAAAGAAATGTAAATAGAAATATCCAGCGTTTATTTATTTTCCAAAACCATGCGGACACGGCAAGGGCAATCGAACATAAACAATGTACGATCAAAAATGCAAGCGAGATTTCCATGGGCAAGTGAGCCACTAAATGTGGCTCACTCCTGAAAAACCGCATTATCAGGTTTTTCAGGGGGTTCCTTAATGTGTTTTTAAAAAGTGATAAGTGTCAAATGTTAATACTGAATGACCGAATAAATTGGCAGGTCTTTAAGCTTCTCTTTACCTTTGAGAAATTGTAATTCCACCAGAAAAGCCACACCGACTATTTTTACTTTCTGAGTATTCAAAAGGTCAATGACCGCACGAACTGTGCCACCGGTGGCTAAAAGATCATCCACCACCAAAACCCTGGCATTGGCAGGAATGGCATCTTCATGTATCTCTAAAATATCGGTGCCATATTCCAGCTTATAGGTCACACTTTTTGTTTTATAGGGAAGTTTGCCTTTCTTGCGTACCGGAATAAAACCAGCACCTAATTTGTAGGCTAAGGCAGCTCCAAAAATAAACCCGCGCGCCTCTACCCCGACGACATATTTAATGCGTGATTTTTTAAAAGTCGCGGCTAAAGTGTCAATAGACTTTCCAAACGCCTGCGGATTTCTTAAAAGGGTGGAAATATCCTTGAATATAATCCCTTCTTTAGGGAAATCAGGAATATCGCGGATATATTTTTTAAGATCGGAAACTTTCATAATTCTTATCCTTGTAACTACACATTAAGGAACCCCCTGAAAAACCTACAATGCGGTTTTTCAGGAAGTGAGCCACGTTTAGTGCTATTTAACAACACATTATGGAACCCCCTGAAAAACTTGGGAAACAGTTTTTCAGGAATGACCCACATTTAGTGGGTCATTTACCCATGGATTCGGCTTTGATCAATTTAGTCAGAAGCACTTCTTTAACCGGAAGCTTAGCCTGTCCACGACTGACCTGATACAGCATCTCCAAACCTAAGCGGCCCATTTCAATCAATGGCTGGGACACCGTGGCTAAAGGTATTGAACTATTAGCACGCAGAGGATTGTCATCAAACCCGCAAATAGCCAATTCTGAGGGAATAGAAATTTTTTTCAACTTGGCCACATCCATGGCCTCCATGGCCATGACGTCGGAGGCGACAAAAATAGCCGTTGGTCTTGTTTTTAATTTGAAGAGTTCCCCTGCCGCTTGACGGGCAGGGGTACGTAAAAATCCGCCAATCTTCACATAGGCTTTATCAGGCTCGATGTTATGTTTCCTAAGCGCGTCATTAAACCCATCCAGACGGGACTGCCCGGCTTGGGTCGATAAATCACCAGCAATGGTCGCGATATGCTTGTGCCCCAGTTTAATGAATTCCTCGACCACCAGCATCGCGGCCTTGTAATTGTTGATGGCGATATAATTGATGGGCTCATGAATGATATTATTAAGCACCAGGCACGGCATGCCGTGCATGATCGCTTTTTTGACTAATCCAAGGTCATTGTCGATATCCGCGAATAAAATACCGTCGACGTATTTACGGTCTAATAAGGTCGGATCCAGCCACGTGGCGTGATTGGAACGGTCGGTGATGTGCACCAGAAAATCCACATTCAAACGGCTCGCCGCCAAATTAACACCCTTGGTGATCTCACCGGTATAAAAAGAATGAAAAATATCTTCGAATCTGGGAAGGATTAAAACATAGATCGATTTTCTTTTAACCGCCATTATTTCCTTTCGTGTCAAAAGGCCCAATATCATCGTTATTGGGAGGTTTCTTTAAGTGTCATTGAGCATTTTTTTCATTTTATCCATGGTCAGATCTTCGATCTGACGCACCCGCTCACGGGAAATTCCCAATTTTTTAGCGATCTCTGCCAGTGTATGCGGCTGTTGGCCCTCTTTAAGGCCGAAGCGCATTTCAATGATCATTTTCTCGCGCGTATCCAAACCTTTAAGGATGGCTTGGGCCCGTTCTTTATTCATGAATATTGCCACCGACTCATCAGTGGCCGCCATATTCTCATCTTCCAGCACGTCCAGCATTTGACCTTCACCATCTTCTCCCAAAGGAGCATCCAGGCTTGACATCTTAGTAATGGCCCCGTCTAATTCATGCACCTTTTCCATGGTAGTTTTAAGTTTTTTAGCGACTTCCGCGGTGGTGGGACGACGGCGCAAGGATTGGGTCAATTTCTCGACGACCTTGCGGTATTTAAGAATTTCCTCATTCAAATACACAGGCACGCGGATCATCTTGCCCTGGTCAATGATCGCCCTGGAAATCCCCTGCTTGATCCACCACGCCGCGTAGGTTGAGAAACGAAAACCCTTTTCCGGATCGAATTTATCCACCCCGCGCATAAGGCCGATATTGCCTTCTTCGATCAAATCGCTTAAAGCGATACCAAAATTGGTATAACGCTTGGCGATGCTGATGACTAAACGCAAATTAGCACGGATCATCTCTTCGCGGGCTTTTTTATCTCCCTTTTGAATACGACGGGCCAAAGCGACTTCCTGCTCGGCGGTCAAAAGAGCAATATTTTTAATATCTTTTAAATAGGACTTGATTGGATCCATGGCTAATTAAACTCTAAATTTAGAATTTCTTACCAGCTTTCTTTTTCTTTGATCCGCCTTTGATGTCGCCTATCGCCGCCTGCGCTGCTGCCAGACGGGCTATAGGCACGCGGTACGGTGAACAGGAAACATAATTCATGCCGATCTTGTGACAGAACTTAACACTCGCGGATTCTCCGCCATGCTCCCCGCAAATGCCTATTTTCATATCTTTGCGTGTCGAACGGCCAAGTTGAATACCTAATTTGACTAATACCCCAACACCTTCCTGGTCCAGACTCTGGAAAGGGTCCTCCTTAAAAATACCTTTGCCGCCTTCTTTTTCATTGGCCACATATACCGGCAGAAAACGCCCGGCATCGTCGCGGGAAAGGCCTAAGGTCATCTGGGTCAGATCATTGGTGCCGAAGCTGAAAAATTCCGCCACTTCCGCGATTTGATCTGCTAAAAGGGCCGCGCGCGGAATTTCGATCATCGTTCCCACCAAATAAGGCAGTTTAACACCGGCTTGCTTGATGAGCAAATCCGCCACTACCCTAGTTTGTTGTTCAAGAATTTTAAACTCTTTTTTGTCCATGGTCAAAGGATGCATGATTTCCGGGAATACCTTGATCCCTTCTTTTCTGCATTTGATGGCGGCCTCGATGATCGCCGTAATTTGCATATCCAAAATCTCCGGATACGTGATGCACAAGCGGCATCCACGATGACCTAACATCGGATTAGACTCATGCAGCTGTTCGCAGCGATGCTTGATTTTCTCCGGAGAAATACCGGTAATTTTGCTTAGTTTCTCGACCCCGGCATGATCTTTAGGTGTAAATTCATGCAGCGGCGGGTCGATGAGGCGTATCGTCACGGGGAAACCATCCATGGCCTTGAAAATACCGTAAAAATCATCCCGCTGAAAAGGTAAAAGTTTGGACAATGCTGACTTGCGGCTTTCCACGGTCTCGGCCACGATCATTTCCTGAATGGCCAAGCGGCGCTCTTCGGTATCGAAGAACATATGCTCGGTACGGCAAAGGCCTATGCCTTCAGCGCCCATTTTAATGGCGTTGATCGCGTCATACGGAGTGTCCGCGTTGGTGCGGACATTGATGGTGCGAAAGGAGTCCGCCCATTTGAGGATCGTATAATAGGCTTGCGGAAGTTCCGGCTCTTTGAGCGGCAAATCACCGATATAAATTTCACCCGCGGAACCATCCAGGGTGATATAGTCACCTTGTTTGATCGTTTTTCCGCTGATGGTCATTGTCTTGTCAGCATAATTGATGTTCAAGGCCTCACAGCCAACGATGCAGCATTTACCCCAACCGCGGGCCACGACGGCCGCGTGAGAAGTCTTACCGCCGGTGGCGGTCAAAATCCCTTTAGCCGCGTGCATACCGCCCACATCTTCAGGAGAGGTTTCTTTGCGGACTAAAATAACTTTGTCGCCTTTATGGGCCATTTTCTCAGCTTCAGCGGCGGTGAAAACAACCTTGCCTGCCGCGGCACCGGGGACAGCGTTGATACCGCTGCCCAAATGGATATTTTTAAGCTGATCAATACCTGTTTTCCCGGTGTCGATGACCGGATAAAAAAGACGTTCGATATCATCGGATGATATACGGTTGACCGCTTCTTCTTTGGTGATGACCGCCTTCAGGGCGGCTTTAGCATACTTTTTAGGCAAATACCCTTTTTTGACAAGATCATCAGCTTGCGCCTTGGTCAATAAGGCTAAAGTGGCATGGTCCAAAGCAATGCGAAACGCAGCCATCGGTGAGCGTTTGCCAGTGCGGCACTGCAACATATAAAGTTTCTCATCCTCGATGGTAAATTCCAGGTCCTGCATTTCTTTATAGTAGGATTCCAAAATCGCGCGCACCGCGCAAAGCTGATCATACGCTTTGGGCATTTGATCTTTAAGAGTGGACAACTTCAAAGGTGTGCGGATACCGGCCACCACGTCTTCACCCTGGGCGTTGATCAGATAATCACCGTAAAAGGTATTCTCACCACTGTTAGGGTCCCGGGTAAAGCACACCCCTGTCCCGCTTTTGTCCCCTTTGTTACCAAAGACCATTTGCACGACATTGACCGCCGTACCTTTAAGATCGGTAATTTTCTCAACCCGACGGTAAGTCTGAGCTTTTTCAGCTTCCCAACTGTTAAAGACAGCCATGATCGCGCCCCAAAGCTGTTCCCATGGGTCTTGCGGGAATTCCTGGCCTTGTTTTTCTTTATAAAAAGCCTTAAATTCGCCGCAAAGTTCTTCAAGTTTATCCGAGGGAATTTCAGGGTCGGTCGCGACGCCAATACGGTGTTTCATTTCATGCAGCATATCTTCCATCGGCTGCTTGGAAAGACCCATGGCTGTACAGGAATACATTTGAATAAATCGGCGGTAAGCATCATACGCAAAGCGCGGGTTGCCGGTTTTCTGACTCAAGCCTTCCACGCTTTTATCATTCAAGCCTAAATTCAAAATGGTCTCAAGCATGCCCGGCATGGAACGCGCCGCGCCGGAACGTACGGAAACCAGCAAAGGGTCCTGATTATCACCCAATTTTTTGCCGGTGACTTTTTCTAATTTCAAAACAGCATCGCGCACTTCTTTTTCTAATCCGGCCGGCAGTTTGCGGCCGAGCTTATAATATTCTTCGCACGTTTGAATGCTGACCGTAAAACCCGCCGGCACACAGATGCCGATGCTGGTCATTTCCATAAGACCGATGCCTTTACCGCCTAAAACACTTTTGCTTAAATCCATGCCCTTAGCTTCCGCGCGACCGGCACCGTAAAAAAACACATGCTTTTTTGCCATTACTGCTCTGCCTTTCTTAAATAAGCTTTTCCTTCAAATATCCCAACAGGCGCTCCAGAGGAATACGCTCCTGCTGCATGGTATCCCTGAAACGCACCGTGACTTGTTTATCGTCGAGTGATTGCACATCCACCGTAACACAAAAAACCGTTCCCACCTCATCCTGACGGCGGTAAAGTTTTCCTATAGCAGCTGTATCATCATACACGCAAACCATGTCTTTTTGAAGCTCCGATTTTATTTTCTTGGCCAAAGCCACTATTGCTCCATTCTTCTTAAGCAAAGGCAAAACCGCCGCCTTGATAGGGGCTAATTTAGGATGAAATTTCATGACCACGCGCAGGGTATCATTGACTGTTTCTTCATGATAGGCATCCACTAAAAATGCAAGAGCCGCGCGGTCGCACCCGCCGGAAGGCTCGATCACATGAGGAAAAAACTTTTCATTGGTCACCGGGTCCTGGTACTGCAAATCCTTGCCGGAAAATTTCGCGTGTTGTTTTAAATCATAGTCCCCGCGGTTGGCAATGCCTTCCAGCTCAGACCAGCCGAAAGGGAAATGATATTCCACGTCAGTGCAGCTGGCTGCGTAATGGGCCAGCTCTTCTTGGCCGTGCACGCGCAACTTTAAATTCTCTTTTTTAATTCCTAAATCAATGTACCACCCAAAACGATCCCGGATCCATTCCTGATATTTCTCTGAAGCCTGCTCAGGCCTGCAGAAATACTCAATTTCCATCTGTTCAAACTCGCGGTTACGGAAAGTAAAATTGCCTGGGGTAATCTCATTACGGAATGCCTTGCCGATTTGAGCAATACCAAAAGGGAGCTTACGATGGGTGGCATCGATCACATTGGCGAAATTAACAAAAATCCCCTGCGCGGTTTCGGGCCGCAAATAAACCACCGATGAGGAATCTTCCATGGCCCCCAGGCTGGTTTTGAGCATCAAATTAAAGCCGCGTTCATCCGTAAATTCTGTTCCACCGCAATACGGACATTTGCCATTTTTGAGCTGATCGGCGCGTAAACGTTTAGAGCATTTGGTGTTTTTACAGTCCACCATCATGTCGGCAAAATTGGCCGTATGCCCAGAAGCCTCCCATGTACGAGGATGCATAAGAATGGCAGCATCCAGACCCACGACATCATCGCGAAAATGCACCACCGCCTGCCACCAGGCATTCTTGACATTGCGCTTAAGTTCAGCACCCAGAGGGCCGTAGTCCCAGGCGCCGTTGAGACCGCCGTAAATTTCGGAAGATTGAAAAATAAAACCCCGGCGTTTGGCAAGGGCCACAATTTTATCCATTAAATCTGCTTGTACCATGAGGAGATAATTCTATCAAAAGCTCGTCAAAAAGCAACTTTAAAACAGCTTCCCGACTACATAGGGCAAAACGGTTTCGGTCCTTAGAATCCGGGGGCCTAAATCTATTGGCTGACAGCCGGCAGCCTTCAATAATTCAATTTCATAATCGATGATGCCGCCTTCGGGGCCGATGACTAAGGTTATAGGCATGTCTGGATAATCCCCCCTCCCTAACCCTCCCCACAAGGGGGAGGGAATTTTTTTATCAGGATGGGCCACCAGAGCAATCGTTCCTTTAATTAAAGCTGGAAGTTCATCTTGCACAAAAGGCTTAAATCGCTTTTTGAGAATTACTTCAGGCATTACCGTGTCCTTGGCCTGCTCAAGACCCAAGACCAATTGCTCTGTGATCGCCGGGGGTTTTAAGGACGAGGAATTCCACAAACTTTTCTCTACACGATTGAAATTAAGAATGATTATTTTTTTAACACCCAGCATCGCGGCGAAAAATAAAATGCGCTTGAGCATGGGGGGCCGGGGCAAGCCCAAGATCAAAGTCAACGCTAAAGCCTCCGGAGGCTTGCCATCGAGCTTAACTTCAAGTTCAACAGCATCGCTGGTTTTGCTCTTCACTGTCCCCTGCCCCATGAGGCCGTTGATTTTTCCAACGGTCAGCGTCTTCGAGCACTCTGCTTTTAAGATATCCTGAATATGCGTAAACCTCCGGCCGCTTAAACGCACGCGATGGGGGGAGATAAAATCAGAGTCAAATAATAGAATAAGATTCATTTTTCTCGATATATAAATCTTCAACTCCCCCTAACCCCCTCTTTATAAAAAAGAGGGGGAATAATTAATCAGTTAGGAGGGAAAAATCATGTAATTAATTTCTTGATCTCATCCTGAGGCAAATGAAAGGAATGGGCGTCATCGGGGAATTGGTTGGACATGACTTCCATTTTATACCGTTTGACCGCCTGTAATATTTGCGGGCCCAGATCCGCGTATTTTTTGCTGAATTTTGGTTGATAGCGGCTGAAAAGACCCAACACATCATGAATCACTAAAACTTGCCCGTCGCAATGAGGGCCGGCACCGATACCAATGGTGGGGATATTTAACTGCCCGGTAATCACTTGCGCCACTTCCCGCGGGATGCATTCCAGGACCACACTAAAACATCCCGAATCCTGCATAGCTAAAGCATTCTTTATGATCGCTTGGGCGGACGCCGCATCCTTGCCCTGCACCTTCATGCCGCCTGTGTTTTGCGCGGTTTGCGGAGTTAATCCCACATGGCCCATGACCGCGATGCCGGCTTTGACAATGGCCGACGCCACCTTAGGGCAGTCTTCAAACCATTCTAATTTTACCGCCTGACAACCTTCCTCGATAAATTGCCGGGCATTAGCCACCGCGGCCAGGGGATGCAACTGATAGGAATCAAAAGGCATATCACCGACGACCAAAGCGTTCTTGACCGCCCGCACCACAGCCCTGGTATGATGCAGCATTTCTTTCATCCCTACTTCAGTCGTTGACTCGAGCCCCAAGACCACGTTCGCCAGGGAGTCCCCCACTAAAATAATATCTATACCCGCCTCATCTAAAAAAGAAGCTATGGGGTAATCATACGCTGTTAGCATAGTGATACGTTCTTTTTTGGACTTTTGCGCGACTATTTGTTCCACCGTTTTCATAAATATAACCTAACGAAGCCGAAGCAATTGGGCCTTTTGATTTGCTGAATTGTTTTCATAGAATACTTTACTGTCATCCCCGAATGTCCCGCCTCTGGCGGGATCCCGCTGTGGCGGTGATTTTAATCGGGGATCCAAATGACATACAATCAAGTAATATTGCCTAAATATTGAATAATTTTTTGCGCCACGGCTTTGCCGCCGGCAATGGCATCCACCACAGACCCGCCCTGCCTCGCCGGCAGGCATCCAAAAACCTTCTCCATGCTGGTCATACCTGTTTGGGCATCGACCCACCATGAGCCACCCTCATCCCACTTTAACTGCGGTAAATACTGCTTTAAAAAATCATTGGGCCGCTGACCATTGGCGATAATCACCGTCTGAGCTTCTAAAAAAATAGGCTCATCAATAGAGGCCCCAAGTTTTAAACCATCCTTGCCCTCGACGATATCTAATTTACGGCATTTAACTCCCCTCACAAAACCATTTTCATCACCGACCATCTCAAGAGCTTGCAACTGCATAAGCTGGATACCTTCTTCTCTTGATTCTTTTAAAATGTCATGACCGACACCTGCCTGTTCCTCAAAACCATCGAAAACCACTTGAACCTCACTGCCTAAGCGCAAGCTCAGGCGCGCCGCGTCAAAAGCCGCTGCCCCGCCGCCTACAATCACCGTTTTGGCCGCTGGTATCCTCTGCTGGCGGGCAGCCTGCAAGGCATCTTCTTTATTGACCGCTTGTAATCGATTTAAAAATTCCATATCGTAATAAACACCGGCGAGGCCGCTGCCGGGCAAATCACTAAAAACGGCCAAGCTCGCCCCAGTAGCCAATAAGACCGCTGAAAACCCGCGCATAAAAAGCTCGTCGATCATCATGGTACGGCCAAACACCACGTCCGTCTGGATTTCCACCCCCCGTAATTTCAATTGGGAAAACTGTTCATCAAGCACTTTCTGCGGCAGGCGAAATTCCGGAATCGCGTAACGCAAAAGGCCGCCGGGTTGGTGCGCTGCTTCAAAAATAGTGACGCTTAAATTCATCTTCGCTAAATAATAGGCAGCGCTCATACCCGCGGGGCCTGAGCCGACAATAGCCACTTTTTTACCTCGAGAGGAGTGAAGTCGCGGCTTTTCTGGCTTTGACTGACCAAAATCCGCGGCGAAACGCTCCAGAGCGCGAATGGCAATCGGCTCTCCATCCGCGTGGAAAACACAACACCGCTCGCAAGGTGCCGGACAAATGCGGCCGCAGATCGCCGGAAAAGGATTCTCTTTTTTAATACGCTCCAGGGCCGACACCGTGTCCCCCTCACGTAATAAACGGATAAACCCCGGGATATCAATTCCCAGAGGACAGCCGGGTAAACAGGTGGCCACCGCGCACTGGGGGCAGCGACGAGCTTCGTCTTGGGTTATTTTCTTGATGAACCCCAAAGAGACTTCACGAAAATTGTGAATCCTAGTCTCTTGGGGCTGACAGGATGGGTTTGGTTTTCCCATGACCGCGGCTCCCATGCATTCATACGTTGTGATAAATCATTATAATCCACCATATGCCCGTCGAATTCCGGGCCCTCGACACAAGCCAGGCGGTATTGTCCATCTATTTTTACCCTGCAGGACCCGCACAAGCCCAAACCATTGACCATATAAGGACTTAATGTAACCCGCAAAGGGATATTTTTTTCTTTAGTCATCCCGGCGGCGGCCTGCATCATCTCAACCGAACCAATGGCATAAACCCGCTGGACGGTATATTTATTCAATAATTCTTTCAAAAGACCCGTGGCCAAGCCTTTGCGTTCATAGCTGCCGTCATTGGTGGTGATAAAAATTTCATCGCAGACCACCCGCATTTGCGGCTCTAACATCAGCACTTTTTTAGACTTAGCCCCGATAATACCAATGACTTTATTGCCCTTTTTCTTTAAACCGCGGCAAATCGGCAAAATTTGTGCCGCTCCAATACCGGTGGCCACCCCAATAACCAGGCCATACTTATCCATCTCGGCTCCCCGGCCCAGAGGCCCCACCATCTGATAAAGGCTCTCTCCGATAGAAAGATTCCCTAATTTTCGAGTAGCAGGGCCCACTTCATGGACCAACAGGGAAATCACACTGCGGCGCTCATCGCTGTCAATAATGGCCATAGGGATATTATGCTCACCCGCAACAGGCGTGACCATCACAAACTGACCGGGCAGGGCACGGGCCGCGATGGCGGGTGCCGTGATATCAATTTTCTTGATATCCTGGGCTATGACTTGTTTATGAATAATTTTATACATATTAAAAGAACACCCATGGCGGGGGCATAGGCAAAGTTGATGCCACCCCCAGCGCCTGGCCGACTAAACCAAACATGCCGCCAATGATCTCTCCCGGAAGACTCAAAAGTTCACAACCGCTTTGAGTTAAACAAACCACCAGCAGCAAAAAAAAAAGCCATTTCCTCATTTTACCAAAAATTCCGTTTCTAAAACTTTATCGCCAAAACGCACGGTGACCGCCTGGGCATCGATAGACTCCAAACCTTTCAAAACCGGAGACACGAGATTTTCCATATTATACATGGTCAATTTAGCTGATTGAGCGCCTAAAGCGTAATTATCCAGAAGACGTGACAGATCTTCTTTCTGCTCTTTATAATGAGCGATATCATCGCGGATAGAGTCCTCTTCACGGCTTAAATTCTCAATAGCTCCGCTGACCAATGTCGGATCTTCAAGGGATATATCTGACAACGAGGCTGCTTTCAGTTGAGTTAATTTCTTTTGGGCTAAAACCAACTCCGCGCTCTTGTCGGCAATAGCCTGGTCTAATTCCTGCTTTTTATTGTCTCCGTCCTGCTTGTAGGCCGCGGCCATGGAAACCTGGCCGGATAAATATTTATCAACCCACCCCAAAAAATCCTGGGCCCTTCGGGATAATTCAGCCGTTTTCATCAAGGTCACGGAATGAAATTTTTCCCCGTTGGCTAAATTGAATTGCGCAACCGCGTCATCAGAAACAATGGAACGCAACGAATCATTATAGGCATCAATGGATTGCTTCAACAACTGACGACTGGTGGCAACTAACAAATAATCGCCCAGAAAGCCATACCCAGGGTCCATATTAGCCCCCAGCGGCAAAGAAACATAATGAATGTCCACGTGATCATATTCTTCGCGATAAAGCATCGTGACTGGATTTTGGGTAAACTTATCCAGCAAGTGCTCTGCCGCAGGACGATCTTGTATTTTGACAAAAACCAAAAGACGGGGAAAAGGATAGCTACCCTGCATATCGACATCCGTCAAATAGCCGCCGATTTCTTGGCCTAAAACCGGCAAAACATCCCTTTTGATATTGATATGAAAATGTTTTTCTAATCTTTGTTTGAATTTATCAATCCCCTGGGCTAATGGGGGGTTCTCCTCTAATCTCTGCTTGGCCATAGCCCAAGACTGCTCAAAATCATAACAACCACCCCAGCTATACAATATGGCATTGACCGGTACCAATTTCAAAGTATCGTTGGCTAACGCTGGACAAGCAAAAACCTTGCGCATCCCGGAGGGCATATACTTTTCATTTAACCCCACCATCATTTTGTATTTACTGACTACCCCGGGCATATATGATAACCCGTACACCGGGAATGCCGCCGTTTGAAAACCTGGGATAGAAAAGCCATTGAGATTAACAAAAAGCAATCCATCTCCCGACGGATAAGCATTCTGACGCAGAAAATCAAATGAAGAATCTCCTTTCAAGGAATCGCGTTTATGCTGATAAACATCCACCACCTCTTCTAGTTGCCCCAACGGCTCAGGAGCAATGATCAACAGGTCCCTGATGCGCACATAGGCCAACCCTAAACCTTGCTTTTTGAATAAAATGTGATTAATGACCCGTCCCTGGTATTTTTGCTGCTTGACACTGACACCATCTGGCCAATGATGAGAAAGCTGGCCTATCAATTCCGCAATCCTCGTCGAAAATGTCAAGCGCAAGGCTATAAAAACCTGATAGGAACTACCAAAAGGCCCAATTGCTTCGTTTGGCGAAAAGCTTGTATCATTGCGGTAAATAGCTACAGTGGCTTCTTTGTCCAGGAATTTTTTGATCAGAGGGTTATCCCAAAATCTTACCAGATCTTTCTGCCAATACTGAAAATCGCTGATATCTTTTAGAAAAAAATTATTACGATTCAAAACATCCGGCAAATCAATGGCCGCTATATTTTTTCCAAAATCTGAATGGATCACTTGATTGATATGCTCTTGTGCATGCGCCAAACGGGCAAAGACTAATGGATGAGACGGCAATACCTGATCCACCGGTAATCCCGGGCGCTGAAACCATAACCAAAATCCAAGCACCAACACTAAAATACCAATAATTAACCAAACATTTTTATTTTTCATATTTTTATATTCCAAAAAATGCTTTTGCGTTTGTATTCACCGCAGCCAAAGCCTCTTGTTCATTCAAATTTTTTAATTGGGCCAAAGCCTTCCATGTCCTAATCACGTCTTTTGGTTCGGCCATAAAAGAAGTTTCCCCCTCTTTATAATTGACCGGCGAATCCGTTTCAACAAGAATTCTTTCTATCGGTGCATGCGCCATGGCCCGGCGCGATTCGAGACTATAGGACACACTCGGACCGGTTGACACATAAAAACCAGCCTCAAGAATTTGATCAAGAATATCCACCGGGCCGCTATACCAGTGAAATAAAGCACGACGCACTCCGGACTCTTGAGCCATACTCAAACAATCCCGCCATGCCCCGCGGCTGTGAATGACAATGGGTAGATCAAACTCACGGGCCAAACCTAAATGAAAAGCGAAGGAATCTTTTTGTTTTTGACGCTCCAGTTGGTCTTTGCGCACCCATTTGTACCAATAATCCAAACCTGTTTCCCCGATGGCACAGGCCTGCTTGATATTCGCGCGCATAAAATCAAGGGCCAGAGGCTGTGTATTCTCGTTAACCTTGCCTGGATGCACGCCTAAAGCTACATGAATTTTAGGACTTCGGTACGGGCCGATGTCGAAGCAATTGGGCCTTTTTTCCAACAGCTTTTTCATCGAATCCAGATCAACGCTCACGGCCACGATATCACTGACACCAGCCTCATGGGCACGCTCCAAAACGCCGGGTAGATCCTCAAGCTGATCAATATGCGCGTGAGTATCAATGATGGTCAAAAGGCCCTATTTCTTCAACTTGTCGTAAGGTTTACTTTCAATAATAAGCGTTACCGGTCCATCATTGACCAAGGAAACTTCCATCATAGCCTTAAACACGCCGGTCTCAACCTTTGCTTGAGTCGCCTTTAATTGCGTCACAAAATAGTTATACAATGCTTCGCCTTTGGCCGGGTCAGCGGCTTCATCAAAAGAAGGCCTGCGGCCCTTATCGCAATTGCCATACAAGGTGAATTGCGGAACAACCAAAAATTGGGCACCCACTTGCTGGGCTGACAGATTCATCTTACCTTGCGCGTCTTCAAAAATGCGTAATTCCGTAATTTTTTTAATCAGGTAATCTGCCGAAGTCCGGCTATCGTCGCGGGCAACACCTAAAAAAATCAGTATGCCTTGGGCAATTTGACCAACCGTCTGCCCCGCCACCTTAACTTGTGCCTCTTTAACCCTTTGAATAACCACGCGCATATTAAATACTCAATATAGCTTTTAATTATAGATTGAGCTATGATAAGCGTCAAGCATGGATCTCAAAGAACTTCTAACCCGGCACGCCTTCCCGCAGACATTCATTGATGTTTTGACATCCTCCGGCATTATCACCTTGCATCCACCCCAGGCTGAAGCCATCCGCAAAGGGGTATTGGATAAAAAAAACTTAGTCATGGCCGTGCCTACAGCCGCAGGTAAAACCCTGATCGCCGAGCTGTGCATGCTCAAATCCATCCTGCAAGACGGCGGCAAAGCTTTGTACATCGCCCCTCTAAAAGCCTTAGCCAATGAAAAATACCACGACTTTAAGAAAAAATATGAATCTTTGGGGATCAAGATCGGCATTGCCACCGGGGATTTGGATTCACCCGGTAAATACCTGGACCGCTATCAAATATTGATCGCTACCGCCGAAAAAGTCGATTCCATCCTGCGCTCGAAAGCCGGATGGCTGATCAACTCCCTTTCGGTCATTGTCCTGGATGAAATTCATTTTATCGACGATGAAGCTCGAGGGCCGACACTTGAAATCCTCACCGCCCGCATCAAGCAATTAAAACCGGACATTCAAATTCTGGCCCTTAGCGCCACCATCAGCAACGCCCAGGAAATCGCCGGCTGGCTGAATGCCAATCTTGCCCTAAGCCATTGGCGTCCCATCCCCCTCAAAGAGGGGGTTTATTTTAATGAAAAGATCATGTTTAATAACGATTCCATCCGATTGGTCAAGGAGGATGCGGACGAAGACTTAAACAAGCTTGTGATGGACACCCTGCGCGGCAGGGGACAGGTTCTAGTCTTTGTCAATTCCCGGCGTTCGGCCCAGGCCGCGGCGCGTGAATTATGCCCTTCTGTCGTGACCATGCTTAAAAGTGAAGAGAAAAAAATCCTCAATGATTTGGCCGATGAAATCAGCGAGGACCATTCCGCCACCAAGATTTGCAAAAAATTAGCGGAGATTGTCAAAGCGGGGTGTGCTTTTCACCACGCGGGTCTCACGCCCAAGCAGCGCCATTTGATCGAAGATTATTTTAAACGCAATATCATTAAGGTCATCTGCTCAACCCCCACCCTGGCTGCCGGCGTCAATCTTCCGGCGCGGCGCGCCATTATCCGCGACTGCAAACGTTATGCCAGCGGCCTGGGCTCGGTGTATATTTCCACCTCGGAATACAAGCAATGCGCCGGCCGCGCCGGCCGTCCTCAATATGATGATTACGGGGAAGCAGTGCTCATGGCCAAATCTCTTTCAGAACAAAACACTTTATTTGAACGGTTCATTTTATCCAAACCCGAACCTATCACTTCCAAACTAGGCTCTGAATCAGCCCTTCGCATCCACATCCTGTCTTCCATTGCCGCAGGTTACGTGCATGACATCACCAGCATGTTTGATTTTCTTAATCATACCTTCCTTTCTTACCAGAAACAGGGAGTTGATCTGGTAAGTTTAGTCGGTGATATCTTCGAGTATCTGCACAAAAATGGTTTTATCGACAAAAGCGGCTTTAAATATTTTACCACTCCCTTTGGTAATACCACCAGCCGTCTTTACATTGATCCCATGACCAGCCTCATCCTGCGCGAAGGCCTGACCAAAATCCATGAAGGCAAAGCATTTTCCACTTATGGCCTTTTACATATGCTCACCTGCTGCCCTGACAGTGAACTGTTAAATGTAGGTAAAAGCGATTACGAGGAGTTGGAAAGTTTAAGTCAAAAGCTCGAGGAAGAATTAATTATAACCCCCAACGATCTGTCCATGCTGCAGGATGTCTACACTTATTATGCCACGCTTAAAACCATGTGGTTATGGTCACGCTGGATTGACGAAGACAAGGAAGAAAGCATGTGCGATGATTTCAACGTTGGCCCGGGTGATATTTACCGCCATGTAGAATCCGCCGGGTGGTTGCTTCATGCCGCGGGCAAGATCGCCGAACTGCTTCACTATAAAAAGATGACTTTTGATTTAGAGGCCCTGCGCTTGCGCGTGCGTTACGGCATCAAGGAAGAATTATTGGAATTAGCGTCCTTAGAAGGTGTGGGACGCGTCCGTGCGCGTATGCTCTTTAAGCACGGCTATCACACGCTGGCCGATCTGAAACCAGCCACTGCCGCACATTTAGCATCCATCAAAACCATCGGCAAATCCTTAGCCGAAAGCATTGTGCAACAAATTCACAATCCAGCCCCCAAACGCTTTAGCCCCAAACCCCACTCCTTCACCCAAGCCGACACCACCCCCGTCGCCGAAATCACCGAAGTCTGGACGGACTAATTGAGATGAACAGCTGTTATGTGATTCGGAACGGGATATTTTCGCCGTCATCTACGGTTTACGGCAACAATGTTCTAAAGATTCTCTTCATTTGGAACATTCTCGCCGTAAAACCTTGATGACTTTTGCCGAAAAATCCCTGAATGTTCCTCACACATAATAGCCGTTCATCTCTTGCATGTATGAATCAACGGTGCGTATCCCCGGAACTCCCCCTAGCGGAAGAGTTTTGCAACTGGCTATGCAGTATGGACGTCACCACTAGTTTCAACGGAAACGGTATAGGTTAAGTTACTAGTGCTAGCAACAGCTGTATTTACCTCTAAATGGGTATGTTGGCCATATTCTCCCGAACCAGACAAATTTGCTATTACTGGACTTACAACCATAACACCGCCAACAACAAAAACGACAAAGGCATTAGGCTTCATATTCGTACTCCTTTTAAGGGTGTAATGTCGTTTGCTACATTCTTATTGTAACATTCTATTCCTTGAGATCATAGAGGAAGAATTTTTCGGCAGTGGTCAGTTTGAGGATAAAATTTTTTAAGACGCATTAATCAAATTAATTTGTGATTTTATTTGATGTCGTATAATTTGCTCAACATCTGGGTAGCTCATATCATGTTTTTTATATTTTACAGGGATAAGCTTGTTACATTTTGCGCAAAAGAAGAAGTTACCTTTACTATCAATAGTACAGGAATGTATAGGGCAATAAAAAGTGATAGCGATGAATACTGTACCATTTTCTCTATATTCAATACTAGCCCACCAATTTAGATTGGCAAATTTCCCTTTTTTAGAAAAAGGCTTGTGTGGTTGCGCTTTAAACCATAGATTTAAAGCTAAAACGGAGAGTAAAATAAATGAAAGAGTTAATAACAGTATCACTTTTAACAGTAGTGGTGGCGGTATTTTTATTAAAGATGGGAAAATTATTGGAAGAATCTGCGAAAAAAATGAAATACCTACGTACACTAGGGATGTGCATAATGCTGATATTAGGTATTTTATTAGGTCATTTTGCATATGTTCTTATAAAACCGTGACTGTTTAATATTAGGAACAGCGCCGTGTTTCTATAACGCAAGTCTACTCATAATTGGCAGGGTTGGCAAGATTATTCAAAGAGGCGAATATTCCTACGCGGCTAATGGATAAATTTGTTCTTTTTGCGACTGTAGTTTTTAGCCAAAGCAGCTCATGCTTTGAGGAAACCCCATTGCTGAGCAAGAAACAGGGGATCTGGGATGGCTGAACTGTTCGAACCTTGAAGTTCCAGAGAACTTCAAGGTGAGTTGTTCAGACACCGAAAAAGCATGAGACCTTTGGCGTTAAAAAAACGATTCCAGGAGCGAAAAGAATAAATTTAGCCATTAGCGATATTCAACTCCCCCTACCCCCTCTTTATAAAAAAGAGGGGAGACTCGTGCGGAAATGGCAATTTAAAGTGTCCGGTTAAAATTTCTGACTTTCACGGAAAGCATGGGCCTTGAGGTCTTCCAGTTTGACGACTTCAAGTGTGGCCTCATGGGTGGATTCCAGAATGACATCCGGAGCGGCACCGGCTTCAAAAGCTTCCTGCCACCGAAGGGCGCATAAACACCACTGGTCTCCTGCGATCAAGCCCGGAAAATCGAACTCCAGTTGCGGTGTGAAAAAATCATTGCCAACGGCCTTGGAGAATATAAGGAATTCATCCGTGACCCGGATGCACACCGTATGACGGCCTAAATCCTCAGGGCCGGTATGACAATACCCATCGCGGTAAAACCCCGTCATTGGAAATTTACAGCAGGGCTGAAGCTTTCCCCCCAATACATTTTTGGCTTGCGATTCGGACATATTAAACAAAGCTCACTTTTATATAATCCGTACCACCCACCGTAACCGAAATTAATTAAAATTATGTCAGGATGGCACCGAATTTCGTTCAGGAATGACATGTTAGCAAGTTGAATGAACTAATGAGAAGCCCATTCAATCTTACGGTGGGCCTGCACACAATCCCTTAAATACAGATTGATCAAATTCTGATAAGGCACGCCCATTTCTTTAGCCATCAATTTAAAATAGCTAATAATGTCTGCACCCAAACGAATGGTAACAGGTTTCTTTAAATGGGCGGCATAAGGGTTACGCCGGGCCTTCATTTTAGAAAAATCGTATTCTGCTCTCATGGTTTTTCCTCATAACTGAACCGGATTCCCTTACACAATGGCTAACAACTAAAACCCTGGTCTTAAAACTCAACCCTAACATAATAAATCTATCTTCAGCTGCTGAATGATCAGGATCATCGAACTCTAAAGCGTCATCATCATAGAAAACCGTCATAGCTTCTTCAAAAGAAACGCCATGTTTCTTTTTATTTAATGAAGCCTTATTCTTGTCCCAAGCAAACTTAAGATCATTTATATGTACAATGTAAATATACCATACTTATAAATTTTTTCAAGGAAAAAGAGGGGTTGCGACGGGTGGGGTTAATGTTAAGGGGCGGAGTGCTTCTTTTTCTCTTTTGGCTTCTCATTTTGCAAAAAATTCCACGTAAACATTTGACCCCCCGTAAGGACCCTGCTCAGCTGCTTCTTCTCTTCAAGCTTTAATCGCTGTTCTTGGGCTAAATAATTCTCAATAATCGGTTTAACCCCGTCAACCTGTTTATCGGTCAATTCCAGCTGTGTCTTCATCTTTGCGACAATATCATTGGCTCTTGATTGCTGCTGTGGCTGTAGTTTTTGTTTTGCATATGCGGATACCACTAAAAAAAAGAATATGATTAAAACTCCAACCACTTGTTTTTTATTCATACCGTTCCCTCCTGGATTCCCGCTTTCGCGGGAATGACAATATATAAATTTTTCATGACAAAAATCTCGTTGAGCGTAACTGGCGTTCCAAATGAAACACCAAAAAATGATTCAAAACGTACTTGAGTTCTTTCTTGATAAAAGGCGCCATCCTTAAACGAAGCGCGGCATCCCAATTATTTTTTTGAATATGCAAAATGGACGCCACCGCCCCCAATGAAATGGGTGTGGCCTCACCATGAGAACCCTGGCAAACCCCGCATAAAAGTCCGCCTAAACGCAGGCTGAAACGAGGGCGCTGTGCGACAATTTTACGGCAACACACACAGGTCTCCAAATGAGGCTGGAAACCGGACAAGGATAAAATTTTAATTTGAAATGTCTGGATAAGTTTACTGACATCCCCTGTTGATTGCAGGCTCCCAAGAAACGCCTGCATCAAATGATAAATCTCCAAGTTCTGTTCTTCCGCCGGCATCAGTGTATCAATAAGCTCCGAGGCATAGCTGGCGGCAGTCATGCGCTCCAGGTCCCGGCGCAGGCCTGAAAAAAAATCTTTCATATCGCAGTGGCTGACTAAATGGAGATCACTGTTGCGGTGTTGGTAATAGACGATATCATTGACGGAAAATTTTTCTATGCTGGAGCCGAATTTTTTAGGGTCTTTGCGTATGCCTTTTAAAACACCTTTGACCTTGCCGAAATCCCGCGTGAAAAAAGTGGCGATACGGCTGGTCTCGCGGAAGTCAAAGGTCTTGAGGACTATGCCTTCAGTTTTTACAATCATGCCTTGATTATGTCAAAATTATGATATAATTCAAGGTAATGTATAAGGATTTTTACAAGCTTAAAGAACTCCCCTTTAACACCACCTCCGATCCGGATTTCTTTTTTCCCTCTTCGCGCCACGAAGAGGCCTTTAGCCATCTGGTTTACGGCATCAAATCACGCAGAGGCATTGTTGTTATCACCGGTGAAATCGGCACAGGCAAAACAACCCTTTGCCGCACCCTGCTTAACCGATTGGACAAATCCGTTAAAACTGCGCTGATCTTAAACCCCAATTTTTCGGATTTGCAATTGCTGCAGATGATCATCAACGACCTGGGGATTTCCTATGTCAAAAAAACCAAACTCGATTTGGTGGGTGCCATCTCTTTGTTTTTAATTGAAGAATCTGTCCAGGGCAATAATGTTGTCGTTATTATCGACGAATGCCAAAGCCTCAACATCCACCAGTTAGAACAAATCCGGCTTTTATCCAATCTTGAAACCGAAAAAGAAAAACTGTTGCAGATTATTTTAGTCGGCCAGCCGGAGTTGGGCAAAAAACTAAAAATGCCCAGCCTTCGACAGCTGACCCAGCGGGTGAGCGTGCATTATCACATCCTTCCCTTGCATAAAGAAGAGGTTGAACAATATATCAATCACCGTCTGAGAATCGCCGGGGCCGGCCCCGAACTTCATTTTACACCGCAGGCCATTGATGCTATTTTTGCCATCTCACAAGGCACCCCACGGGTCATTAATATTCTCTGCGACCGTGCCCTGTTAGCCGGATTTGCAAGGGAAACATTTACCATTGACCATTCCCTGATCCAGGAAAGCGCCAAGGAAACACAATACGATTATGAGTATCATTCATGACGCCCTTAAAAAAATCCAGCAAGGGCAGACGCCAAAGGCCAGTGAAACGCCAGAGGTCAAAACTTTACCACCCAGGCAAAACAAAATTAAACCTGTACTTGCCCTTCTTTGCGCTGTCGTGATCATCTTATGGTCTTTTGGATCTTTCTATAAGCAATTGCATGCATATTTCCCAAAAGCCAAAAAATTAGCCAAGTCATCGTTTTATAAATTAATCCACAAAGAAGAGATCCCTAATTCTAAAACCAAGGCCCCTGAAAATCTCATACCTTCGGCCAAGCTTACAGTTAATCCGCCTAAGCCGCTTAACCCGCCTAAACCATCTAGCCCGTCTAGCCCAACTAATCTGCCGGCCATTTCCAATACACTTAAACCGAATGTTCCGCAAACGCTGAATATTCACGGGGTCATGTCCAATGGTCCAAACAACCTTGTTTTGATCAATGACCAGGTTTACCAGGAGGGCGATGATGTCGATGGTGTTAAAATTGTCAAAATCAGTTTAGACTCCATCACGGTCATTAACAACGGCAAAGAAGAAAAAATTCGCGTAAAAAATTGACACCTGACGAAATGTTAGGTGTCATCCTGAGCCAATGGGCGAAGGATCTTAAGACACCTTAAGATTCTTCGCGGAGCCTGCCCTTGAGCGAAGCGAAGGGCTCAGAATGACGAATAATTTTGAATAGCTTCAATGATGATGCTTGCGGGAATGTCGTTAACGACCTTGACCTTGCCGATTTTCTGTACAAGCACAAAACGGTTATGCCCTGCGGTAAATTTCTTGTCGTGCCGCATCAAATCCAGGATTTTAGCTAAACGGACACCCTTGATTTTCTCCGGCAGACCGACGCTGGAGATCAATCGATTGATCCGAAGTTCCTGGGATGCCGCTAAAAGCCCCAAAGTCAAGGAAATACGGGCTGCCACACGCATGCCCAGCCCCACGGATTCACCATGATGATACTGATCATACCGGCCGGCTGCTTCCACGGCGTGGCCCACGGTATGTCCGAAATTAAGGACCGTGCGCAAACCCTTAGTTTCTTTTTCATCCTCCGAGACGATCTTGGCCTTGATCCGGGCACAGCGTCGGACAATAAAATTTAAAACCTTGATATCACCTTTAAGGAATTTCTTATGATTGGCCTCAATGAAGCCAAAAAGCTTTGCATCACCGATGATGCCGTATTTGATCGCCTCGGCCAACCCGTTACGGATTTGCCTTTTGTCTAAGGTTTTAAGCACCCCGGTATCCGCAAATACCAGCTTGGGCTGATAAAAGGCACCGACCAGATTCTTGCCTGCCGCTAAATCAATCGCGGTTTTTCCACCGATGGAAGAATCGATCTGGGCCAAAAGCGTTGTAGGCACCTGGATATAGGGCACCCCGCGTTTGTAAATAGCCGCCACAAATCCGGCCAAATCACCGACGACACCCCCGCCTAAAGCGATGATAAAAATCTTTTTATCCACATCATAAGCGCTGATTTGCTTCAATAAACGCAAAGCTATGGCGGCACTTTTACTCTTTTCCCCTTCAGGCACATTTAAAATCTTGACCGTATACCCTGCTTTTTTAAGGGCAGCGGATAATTGGGCCCCGTGCAGGCGTTCAATGAAAGGATGCGAAATAATCAGCGCATCTTTCCCCAAACCCAAACCACGGATATACCGAGGAAATTTGCCTAAAATGCCATGTCCAATGACAATGGGGTAAGCAAGCTTCATAGTTGTACTCCAATCCAATTCCCCACCTGCTCTATCAAAGGATACAGATATCCAAACATGCCCAAATTTAAAAGTACAATCAGTATTATTATACCAAAAGGTTCCAGTCGACTATAGTAATACGCCAATTTCGTTGGCAAAAAGCTGGTGACTACTCTTGAACCGTCCAAAGGCGGTATGGGTACCATATTAAAAACTGCTAAAATCAAATTGAGCATCACGCCCCATGCGCAAATATGAGAAAAACTGGATAAAGCCGGCCATATATAAAGCCTGGAAAAAATAAAAGCTAAAGCAATATTGGTCAAAGGCCCTGCGAGGGCCACCAAGGCCATCCCCAGACGCTGAGGGCGAAGATTTCTAAAATTAACCGGTACCGGTTTTGCCCAGCCAAAAAGCATCAAAGATCTTGTCAGCCCAAAATAATGCGCCAAAAAAAGAGCGCCGGGAACAAGGAGGCTGCCTACAGGGTCTATGTGTTTGATGGGATTTAAGGTGAGGCGCCCTTGATTTTTGGCCGTGGGGTCACCTAACATATACGCGCTTAAGCCGTGGGCAAGTTCATGCAAGACAATGGCAGGAGTAAGGACGACGACTATAAACAAAAGCACATCTTCTAACATATTAAAGGACCAACGCGATCTTATTGATATGCAAAAGAGGGTACATGAATTTTTTCTGCGGATCCGGGATAATAGCCCCTTCTACATCAACCACCGTATTACAAAAGAATGATATCTGCGGTATATCCTGCAGATAGAAGACAGATTTGTTGTCCAAAACAATTTCATAATGCACATTCCCTTGAATGGGCTGGACCAGAGCTTCCACCGTCCCGCGCATGGAAACCCACGGACTGACCCCAGACGGAATAACTTTCAATGAATCTGCAGGAATAACCGCAGGCGGTTCTTTAATTTCTTGAATCAGCAAAGAGGCAGGCACATCCGCTGATATTTCTTTCAAAAAATCCTGATGAATCCATGCCGCCGTCCCTGCCACGGGTGTAAGACGGCACCATCCAAGATTCCCTGTTTTTTGGACCTTCCCGGTCTCTCCCACTGCCTCCAAGACTTTGACTAGGGTCCCTTTTTTAACTTCTCCTAAAGAGGCCGCCTCACTACGCGCCTGGCAACGGACATTAACATTGTCTCCCAGAACAACAGCGATGCTTCCTCCTTTGATGATACTCAAATAATCAGATCGAATATAGGATTTTGTCGTCGGCAAAGGTTGAATTTTATACCATTCATAACTTCGGCCTAAAACCACCACTTGAACACCTTTGTTTAATTTGTCAATCTTTTCAAAATTGGTATTTGGGCCTGCGCGAACATTGACGGATTCTTTGGACACCTCTGCCAAAAAAGGAAAATGCTCATCGGCAAATCCCGGCGCTATGAACGCGAATATCAGGAATACCGATGAGCAGATCGTGGCAATGACATTCAACATTTTGTTGAGATCCTTCGCCAGTTGGCTCAGGATGACGTTCAACATTCCGTTGAACGTCATTTTTTAGGACCTGCGGCCGGTTTGGCAGCAGTAGTTTTGGCAACGGCTTTCGCCTCTTCTGACGGCTTGGCCGTAGCACCGACCGCGGCGGGAGCGGCAGCATCTTCTTCGGCCTTGACTTTCTTCTTGGCCTTAATGCGAATGATCTTAGTTTTAGGCAAACCAATGACACCGGTCTCTTCTTTCCAAAGACCTTTTTTCATCAACTCTTTAATACGCTCAATGCGTGTCTGCACGCTCCGTGCCGTGACACTGGCCCTATCAATTTTTAACGAAGAATGCAATGACATCAAAATCTCCTTACTTGACTTAAACGGTACTCGCCGGGTAATTTTCTCAAAAGCGCTGCCGCGCTTTCTTTATTGTTAAAATTACCAACGCATAACAACCAGTATTTACCGCTTTTGATTAAAAAACTTTGAAAACCTTTTTTCTTTATGAAAAGTGCATCCTGCCGGGCATACTCTTCATTTTCATAGGTGGCCGCCTGAAGTGTGTAACGAGTTCCTGATATAAAACCATGAGTACCCCTTGTTTTTTGCTCCGCAACGCTCCTCTTAACTGGTGCCATCCTCTGAAGAGGAACTGCCACAGCTGCAACGGGAGCCATTGTACGGGCACCCACATTCCAAGCTGCGGAAACCCGCTCATCTAATGCCTGGGCCGCTAAATGCTTACCGCGTTCCACTCCCCAAGAAAATGAAAAAAGCGCGATCATTATACCCAAAATCGTAAAAATGACAAGGCTTTCTACGGAGAGGGTCAATTTGGCCAAAAGGAATTTAGGTTTATTGATATCTTCCAAAGTAGCTGAATGGGCAGGAAAAAGTTCAAACTGAGGTTGCTTGTAATTTATATTCACTTTTATAAATGACACCTGACGGAAAAGCGCAACCTTACGATGTTGAAGCAATTGGGCCTTTTGTCAGGTGTCATCCTGAGCCAACGGGCGAAGGATCTTAAGACATCTAAAGATTCTTCGCTTCGCTCAGAATGACAGATTCTCCTTAGTGAAAGCCATTATAATTCTATGCCTTAAGCAAAGACAAGAGTTTTTTGAATTTTTTTTGGGAAGCCAAACTTGCCATCGCGTTGACAACCTTAGGATCAAACTGTGAACCGCTGTATTTAACTAATTCATCCAGTGCCGCGTCAACCGACAGCGACGAGCGATAAGGCCTGCCCCGCACCATCGCTTCAAAGGCATCGACGCCCGCAATGATACGGGCGCCTAAAGGAATTTGTTCTTTTTTAAGCCCCGACGGATAACCGCTCCCGTCGTATTTTTCATGATGATGATAAATGATCGGAAGCGCGGGCTTGAGAAATTCAACGGGAGAAATCAGAGCGACACCTTGCGCGGTGTGTTGACGGATAAGTTTAAATTCTTGGGGACTCAATTTCCCGCGCTTGGATAAAATACGAAAGGGCACGTCGATGATTCCGATATCGTGCAGCAGGCTGGCATATTCCAGCTGCTTAAGACCGTCGCTGTTGACCTTTAAATAAACACCTAGCATCTTGACAATTTCCATATAAACCGGCGGGTGAGTTAACCTCGAATAGGAGCGTTTCCTGAGCAAATTACCGATGGAGGCAATAGAGCCTAATATAATCTTCTCGTGTTCCTGATGCAATTGTAAATTCTTCATGGCAGTAACCACCTGCTCCGAGAAAACCGAAAGCATTTCGTAATCAAAATCATTAAAGGGCACCTCTGTAGGTTCCCTTCGGATAAAGATAGCCCCCAGGTAATCATCGGCGACTAAAGGAAGGCCGATGCAATCCTCTTTTAAAACTGAAGCCCCCCGGGTGACTGCCAAAACATCTTCTGTTACATCCTTCAAATCCCGGGGATTGTCCCGCCAAATATTAATTTGATTATCAAAACTAGCACAGATAATCACATTCTTTTTGGCCGGATGCACCAAATAAACGCTCGCCGAAGAAGCCCTGATAAACTGACATAACAAACGGGTCAAACGCAGGGTCAATTCTTTGACTGTATAGGTGGAATTGACCAAGCGGTAAACCATATGCACCGCCGAGAGGACCAAATGGTAACGTTTGTTGGAAGAAACAGAATGAGGAAGCATAGCCATGGATCAGACTTTCTGGTACGGGTCAAAAAGCCGTTTATGTTCATCGAGAGCAAAACGGTCCGTCATAGAAGCAATATAATTGCAAATAATAGCATATTTTTGCGATGTAGAAAATTTCTTATCCCGCGCGTAAACACCATACGGCAATTGTTTGGGGTTTTTTAAATAAACATCAAACAGATCGCGGATAATACGGCGGGCTTTGGCGGTCATGCGTTCCACCCGCCAGTGATGATAAAGTTTTTCATTTAACAACTGCTGTAAATATTCCCGCTCCTGATGCATGGCACGGCTAAAACCCACCACATACTCGTGACGAGCTTTCACATCTCGCGCTGATTTAAATTTAAGGGCCGCGAGCCGCTCATAGGTTGCTTTCAAAAGGTCTTTGACCTGCCTATCAATCAATTCTTTGACGACCTGATACCGAAACATATCGCGGTTACGCACATCCCCCTGTCCACCGATCTTTCCAACCGCCTTCTGCCAGAGAGTGCTATCCATCAGATCTTCCTCGCGGATACATCCTGAGGTCAAGCCATCATCCACATCATGATTCAAGTACGCCAGGGAATCCGCGATGTCGACGATCTGTGCTTCCAGGGTGGGGCCTTCATCACGGTATTGCAGGGGGATATCCACTCCCGGCATGTCAAAGACTGTCTGGTGTTTAAGAATACCCACCAGCACTTCACGGGTCAAATTGAGGCCGTCAAAATGAGGGTATTTCTTTTCTAATTTAGCAACGATCTCATAACTGCGAAAATTATGATTGAATCGGATCTTTGCCTCACGGACAATGTTATTAAGCGCTTCTTCTCCAGCGTGGCCGAAAGGCGGGTGCCCCAGATCATGCGCCAAAGCAATGGCCTCGATCAAATCTTCGTTCAAGCGCAAATTACGCCCCAGGGTGCGGGCTAATTGGGCAACCTCAATGGTATGGGTCAGACGCGTGCGGTAATAATCCCCCTCGAATATGACAAACACCTGAGTTTTATATTCGAGCTTGCGGAAAGCTTCGCAGTGCACGATGCGGTCGCGGTCGCGCTGATAGCACGTACGCCATTCATGCTGAGGCTCGTCGTATTGACGAGTTCCGGCATCCCGGGACTTCATGGCATAAGGTGCGAGGACCTTACTTTCGAGTTCCTCGATGTCTTTTCTTGTACGCATCTCTTAAGTTTCTTATAAACCACCCCTAATGAGGTGGAAATCACCTTGGTGGAGGCAGTCACCGGCATAAAATTATGGTCGCCCCTCCAACGGGGCACGATGTGAATATGCACATGCCCGGGAATACCCGCCCCGGCAATACGGCCTAAATTCATCCCCACATTAAAACCCTGAGGCCCCAATACTGTTTGCAAAAGGTCCTTGGTCCCTCTTAAAAGTTCCATCAACTGCGTGTACTCTTTTTGAGATAAATTGCTGATATCACCGACGTGGCGGTTAGACACGATTAAACAGTGTCCATTGCTGTACGGGTAAAGATTCAAGACCGCGTAGGCATAAGGCTTACGGATAAAGATCAAATGCCGCTTATCTTGATGGGCGGCCAGGATGCGGCAAAAGACACAGGACTTTTGCTTAGATATAAGTTTGCTAATATAGGTTTCACGCCACGGCGCCCAAAGTCTTTGCATATTAAATCTTAATAATCTCCGCTTTTATTTTTCCCGCCTCAATGCTGATAAGGCCATAAGAAAGAAATTTGGCTCTGCTCACATCATTGGGGCTGCCGGGATTAAAATACAATGTTGTACCTATCTGCCCGCTTTGCGCCTGATGTGAATGCCCGTAAATCACCACATCCATCTTATCATCTTTAAAAGAAGACATGGCATTTTTTAATGCTTCACGCGTATCCCCGATGTTGCCATGCACGACACCAATTTTCAAATGCCCGCAAACAATAATTTCTTTTAAAGGTAACTTTTTTTTAACCGCCGGTTCATCCATATTGCCCTGTACGGCCTTAGTAAGGGCTATTTTTTTAAGTAATTTCAATGTATGGATATCACAAAGATCGCCCGCGTGAATGATCAGATCCACGGACTTAAAGCGTTCAATCAAGGGGGCAGGAATAATGAGGGAATGTGTATCTGAAAGTACGCCGATGATCATCTGACAATTATAGGCTCGTCGAATAAATGCATTAAGCTATTAAGTTGGTCTTCATCCCATATCCACAGCTTCTCTTGCAGGGCCCGCACCTTGGCATTCTCATCCAAACCGCTTAAAGAAACGATGACACTACGCGTAGGCCTGGGATCAAGTTTTTTGATCTCTTCAAGAATACCGTTAAGATCATTATCAAGCACTGGGTCTTTCTTGAGGACCACGAGCCACAATCCCTCCTGACTCTCTGCGGCAATGGCGTCAAAGTAATTTCCAGTCCCTATGCGCAATTTTAAAACCTTAATGTCCCTGAAAGCAGTTAATTTATAGCGGCGGCCACAAAGCACAAAGGACTCATTATCAAATTTATGCATCAAGTCCGCCATGCGTACGGACAAATCTTTCCGGGCCACCATGCCAAAATCATTTAATGCTTTATTGATCTCTTCCTTAAACTGTTTGCGGGAGCGTCCCGCCTCAAGGTCAATGACACGAAGCCGCCGCTGATGAACATACTTGATCCAGTAACTAAACAATTTGTCTTTGATATGATAATAATTCCCGTTTCGCTCAACGATATTAGAATCCTGCAAAGCGTTGACACGAGGGTTTACCTGTGAGGTCTTTAATTGCAAACTTTCTGATAAATCACTGATCTTATGTTTGCCCTGTGCGAGCGCCCCCAGCAGGGCGACGGTCAGCCCGGCGCTTTTTCCAACGGTCAAGGTGTTGATCTGCAATTCAAAATGACGGCTGATGACCCCCCAGGGATTAAAAACCACATTTTCAATGGCTTGAGTGACTATGGGGGCATAGATTTCCTTCTGGGCGTATACACCACTTAAACAAATTAACTCCTGGCACAACAGATTAATATACAAAGGATGCCCGCCAGTAAAATCCGCCATGAAATTCTTTAAATACAGCCCGATCTTAACACCCTCGCAATTGTGATCGATCAATCCCTGAGCTTCACTGAAATTAAAAGGCTCCAAGTCAATGATCTCAAAATTACCGAATAACAAAGATAATTTTTCGGACAGGATGGTTTGGGTCTGTTGAGGGTTTGAGCTGGCTACAATATACAAACAATTTTTCTGGGTCATGATGCGTTTGCCCAGTTCAGCAAAGACTTCGGGAATGTTAAAGTTCTCCAAATGCCCAAACTCATCAAAAATTAAGACCACGGATCTGCCGGTTTCCTGGGTAAAAACCTCAGGCAAAGATAAAATCATATGATACGCTTCCAGCATTTTACCCTGGGCGGTCAAGTCCGCTATCGCTTGCACCAAAAACACCGTCCGGGGAAGACGATCTTTACACGCAACACACAATAATTTTAAATCTTCCTGCAAGGGCGACAAGTTCTCTTTTTTAAGGTAATTATAAAGCAGACTTTTGGTAAATTGGATGGCAAAATAATCAAAATCGCGGTTCTCTAAATCCAGATAGATAAAAAACATATCCTGCTCTTCCATCTGGGAGATCAGCCTGTGTAAAAGGGCTGTTTTGCCGATAGTACGGTTACCCAAAAGGGCCACGTTTTGACGATAGCCTTCCTTGAGTCCCATCACACGTTTTTTTAAAATTTCCAAAACGCTGCGACGGCCGTAAAAATTATGGTCAAAATCAATTAAATTCATGGTAAATAATACAAAGGATTTGTCGCCTGACTACCATGGCGAATTTCAAAATGTTCAATTACCCTGTTGCCCATTTGTCCGACTTGCGCAATTGCATCGCCTTTGTAAACATGCTGCCCGAGTTTAATTAAAAGCCTGGCATTACGCGCGTACACTGAAATAAATCCGTCTTTATGGTCTATCATCACCGTCTGCCCGTAGCCGCTCATATAATCAGCCAAAACCACATCACCTTCCCTAACGGCTTGGACAGTATCTCCGGCCTGGGCCTGAATATCTATACCGTGGCTGACGGTACTGACACCTATCGGATCATCAAAATAAACCACCACTTTGCCTTTAAGAGGCCAAATGAATTCATTTTTATTATTATCCAAGGCGTGCTTTGAAATATCTTTAACCTCTTGGGCCCCCGGAATAAAAAGCAATTGACCAACTTCAAGAGCACTTCCATTAGGAATATTATTGCTGTCAATAATATCTTTGATACTTACTCCATAGCCTTGCGCGATTTGCCAAAGTGTCTGCCCGCGAACGACCTTGTGATAAGCCCCTGGCTTTTTAACGGTGGCCTCCGAAGCAATAGGGGGTATAGGCATGGGTTTGTATTCTTCCATCGTCGCACAACCGGTCAAAAAACCCAAAAACGATACAAAGAACAAAATTTTCATAGTATATGGAGCGGGGAACGGGAATCGAACCCGTGTAGTCAGCTTGGGAAGCTGAAATTCTACCACTGAATTACCCCCGCGTCGCTCGCCTCACTACGTTCGGTCTCGCTCCCCATTAGGAGAACCTATGGTTCTCCTTCTGGCGCTCGTCCCTTCGGGACTCGCTGTCACACCTCTCCTACCCCTCTTTCAGCAATGCTTAAGGGAAAAACCATGTTTTTCCCTTAATAATCCCTTTTCTCAGTTTGTCTTCGACAAACTGGTCTCCCGCATTCTCGCCTTTCCCCTCTTTATTACAAAGAGGAGTGAGGAGAGTTCAGGGGAGTTTATTTTTTAACTCTCTAACTGCCTGAGCCGCATCATCCGCCAATAAAATATCCCTGCAAACGGCAACCCTCTCAACTCCCAAACGAATAAGCTGGTCAATGTTTCCCCGGCTGATCCCGCCAATGGGAAAAACGGGAATCTTCACTTGTCTTATCACCTTTTGTAAAAGATCTAAATCCATCGCCTGGCGCCCAGGTTTAGTTTGGGTCTGAAATACCGAACCAAAACCGATGTAATCAGCCCCTTGGGCTTGGGCTTTGAGCGCATGGTCAAGGGTCTGGCAAGACACCCCAATGATCTTGTTTTTGCCCAGCAGTCGAAGGGCCAGGGAATATTTAAGGTCTTCTTGGCCCAGATGTAAACCATCGGCGCCGGAAAAAAATGCCAGGTCAGCGCGGTCATTAACAATGAACGGTATTTGATGCTTGGTTATTTTTAAAACTTTACGGCAAAAATCTAAAATCTCTTTCGTACTGCCTTTTTTGTCCCGTAATTGTACTATATCAATGCCGCCCCGTACAGAATCTTTTAACACTTGTAAAAGAGCGCCGTAATCCAGCACCTGAGTGTCCAAAATTAAATACAATTTAGCCGCGGCCAATGACTTTTTGTTCGAGCGCATACACCTTATACCGCAATACTTTAAGCCTGGACGCTACCCTGGCATCCATCAATTTAGTTACCTCTTCCAATACCCGCAGGGATTCTTTGACCCGCTGTATATTAGCACAAAACACAGCGTCGATATTATCTCTTTTAGATTCACTGACGGACGTGGCACGCCCCACATCGCCTTGAATATGACGGGCTTCAAGAGCTTTTTGAATATCCAATCCCGCCATGATGCCGGTCAGTTCATGACGAACATCTTTGAAAGTACGGGTCAAAGTCTTTTGATCCCAAATATATCGGCATAAATCTTCACAAACTCTTAATCCTTCCTTTGCGCGATTAAAATTAGCATCCAAAATCCGGTACAGCGATTTGTCAGGACTTTTTTTCACTTTTAATAATCTTATCAATTATATTAGTCGTGGAAAACCCTTGAATATACTTAACAAACTCCACTTTCTTAACCAAATCTTCACCAACGACAGACTCGCCCCTCCAGTCAGCGCCCTTGATCAAAATATCCGGCTTTATGGCGGCGATGATTTTATAAGGAGTAGCTTCGTTAAAAATAACGACGAAATCTACACTTTCTAAAGCCGCCAGAAGGGCGGCACGGGATTTTTGTCCAATGATGGGGCGGCTGGGACCTTTGATGCGGTTAATGGAGGCATCAGAATTGAGGCCAACGATCAAAACACGATTGCCTTTGCTTGCATCTTCTAAATACTTCACATGGCCGGTATGCATCAGATCAAAACAACCGTTGGTAAAAACAATGGTCTTACCCTGGCGGCGTAAAGCCGGTAGCTTTTTTAGTAAAACGGATAAACTAAGGATTTTATTCTTGATCGGCATAAAGAAGGATGAATTTTAGCACAGAAATAACAGAAATGGAAGGACTAAAACCCCCTAAAGCCTGGTATAGGACGGTTTCTGATACGCTTTAGGGGTTACGCCAAAGAATTTTCGACTAACTCGCAGATAGTATGAAAAATAACCAGATGAGATTCCTGGATGCGGGCGGTTTTAGAAGATGCGGCAATAATGACGATGTCGCTTAAGATCGCTAATTGACCACCGCCGCCGCCGGTAACGCCAACAGTAACAATCCCCATTGTCTTCGCCTGTCGGACCGCTTCCAACACATTCTTGGAATTGCCGCTGGTGGAAATGGCAATCAAAACATCCCCCTTTTGCCCCAAGGCCTGCAATTGGCGGGAAAAAACAATATCAAATGTATAATCATTACCTAAAGCCGTCAAAGCCGACGTGTCAGTGGTCAAGGCAATGGCCGGCCAAGCCTTGCGTTCTTTTTGAAAACGCCCGACAAACTCCGCGGCGATATGCTGGCTATCCGCGGCTGAGCCGCCGTTACCGCAGAAAAATAATTTGTGCCCGCTTGTTATTGCGCTGATGATCGCCTCAGCGGCACTGATGATGCGCGGCAGATTCTTTTTTAAAGTTTCCTGCTTAACGGCTATTGATTCCGCAAAAATTTGTTCAATTGTTTTTTTCATATTTTTGAGATTGCTTCGCTTCGCTCGCAATGACACTGAGAAAACTTAATGTTTGGCGGAAAATACATTGGCAATTTCAACCAAGTCCATATTCACCAGTTTGCGCTGAGACACAGCTTCTTCCATATCCACAAAACGGATCTTGTTTTCCCTAAGGCTCGCCATTTTACCAAACCTATGCTCTTTGACGAGCTCCACGGCCTTAACTCCCAAGCGCGTACCAAGGACACGGTCAAACGCTGTCGGAGACCCTCCGCGTAAAATATAACCAAGAACGCTGACCCTTGTTTCATAATTGGTATTGTCTTCAATAACCTTGGCTAAAAATTCACCCACACTGCCAAAACGGCGCTTCTCCTTAAGAGACGCAGTTTCGTTGGAGCGCGCCATGTATCCTTCGATTTTAGTGCCTTCAGAAACGACAATGATACTAAAAGGCTTGCCGCGCTTATGCCTCTCACGCAAAAGTTCATATACTTCTTCCAGATTTACCGGAATTTCAGGAATCAAAATAATATCAGCCCCGCCGGCAATCCCTGCTTGCACAGCCAGCCATCCAGTGTATAAACCCATGACTTCAACCACCATGATGCGATGATGCGATTCGGCAGTTGTATGCAAACGGTCAATACATTCGGTGGCTATATTCACCGCCGTATCAAAACCAAAAGCGTAATCTGTTCCGGACAACGCGTTATCAATGGACTTAGGCACAGCAACAGCCTGAATAATGCCCTTTTTATGAAGATTCAAAGCTATTTTAATAGTCTCTTCACCACCGATGACAATCAGCGCATCCATGCCGCTTCTGGCATAATTATCCTTGATTTTTCTGACCTGCTCTTCGTCATTTAAAGGATTAACGCGGCTGGTACCCAAAATAGTACCCCCTTTATCCAAAATCCCGGTGGTGGACTTAACATCCAGGACGCGCATATCATTCTCGATTAAGCCCAGCCACCCATTCTTGATACCGGTGACCACATAGCCTTCCTGCATGCCTTTGCGCACGACCGCGCGAATGACCGAGTTAAGCCCCGGACAATCCGCCCCGCCTGTCATTATTCCGATTTTCTTCATAATCAAGGAACTTCAACTCCCCCAACATTTTAAATCTTGTGTCATTGCGAGCGAAGCGAAGCAATCTCTGAAAGAATTAATTTTGTTAAGATTGCCACGTCGCCTTCGGCTCCTCGCAATGACACATGACAATGTGGTTATGACCTGTATCCGTGAAATGGAACCTGGGCCGGAATCTGAAGTTCATCCTTATTTTTGGATTTAATATCTTCCAGTGAAATCTTGGTCACATGCACCCGTACGTTAATCTTGCCTTCCATACCGATAGCTTCTTCCATTTTTCGATGCACCAAATCCTGAAAACGGGCGGTCAACTCAGGAATATTAACTTCATGCCGCAATACCAATTTAATATCTACTTCCAGGCCTTTTCTGGTGGCGATCATATACGGACGAATCTCTTTAACCTCGGGCATTTGCACAATCAAACGTTTAATCAAATCTTCAAGAGCTGTCAGCGATACCGTGACTCCACCGGTGGGATTTTCAAAAGCAATGGTACGCTCCATCTGGCGGCGTCCGTAAATCAGTCTGGCCAAAAGAAAACTCATAAACATGATACCACCCGCGCAAATCCCAGCTACGGCACCACTTTGATTATCAGAATAAACCATCATCAAGAGCCTCTGAATGGTCTGCAGATCAAGAACATGTGACACAAACAGCACGACAGCAATGCCTGTCGTCCAAATAATGAAAATATAAAATATGATGGCTATACGGGTCAACAGCCACATTATACTCTCCTCTCAATGGCTTGAACATTGACATTGATCTCTTTTAAATTAATATCCACGGCATCTTCCACCGCGTGCTGGATCACATCCTGAATCTGGCGGGCAACGACCGTGATGTTCATGCCGTAGTAGATTATAACACGAATCTCCAGGGACACTTGATGATCTTTATCTACAGTCACACTGACAGAGGGATAATTCTTATAACCAAACGCTTCAGCAATAGAACTGATGATACCAAAGCTAGCCAACTGGGCGCCGGGAACTTCTTTAATGGACGCGGCCGCGATATCGCCGATAACTTTTTTGTGAATCTGTACGACACCTAAATCAACGGTATTGTCTTGACGCATATATCCCCCTCCCCTAACCCCTCCCACAAGGGGGAGGGGAATATTTTTACTCGTTTTTCATCATTTTTGCTAAAAAGTGCGTTGTTGCCTTGCCTTCCAAGAATGTCGGATGATGAAGGATTTCCATATGTAATGGAATGGTGGTTTTGATAGGCGCGATATAAAACTCATCCAAGGCGCGGCGCATGATACGTACCGCTTCATTACGGTCTTTGCCATGAACGATTAATTTAGCCACCATGGAATCATAATGCGGGCTTATCACGTAACCCGGATAAATATGCGTGTCTATGCGAACGCCAGGGCCACCGGGCAGATTTAACTCCACAATCTTGCCGGGGCTTGGGATAAAATTATTATAAGGATCTTCGGCGTTGATACGGCACTCGATGGCCGCCCCGCGAAATTTGACTTCTTCCTGTTTTAGCTTAAGCTTCTGGCCCATGGCGATTTTGATCTGCTCTTTGATCAAATCAACGCCCGTGACCATTTCGGTAACGGGGTGCTCGACCTGGATACGGGTATTCATTTCCATAAAATAAAAATTATTGTGCATGTCTAACAAAAATTCAATGGTGCCCGCGCCATAATAATTAACGGCCTTGGCCGCTTTGAGGGCTGCATCACCCATTTTTTTACGCAAATTAACATCCAAAGCCGGCGAAGGTGATTCTTCCAATAATTTTTGATGACGCCTTTGCACAGAGCAATCACGTTCGCCTAAATGAATCACATTGCCATGCTCATCCGCCAGGATTTGAAACTCTATGTGGCGGGGCCCTTCGATGTATTTCTCTATATACACGTCCCCGAGACCGAAATTGGCTTCTGCCTCAGTTTGTGCCATTTTAAAAGAATTGATCAAGGTCACATCGTTATGACAGACGCGCATGCCCTTGCCGCCGCCGCCAGCCACGGCTTTGATGATCACCGGATATTTAATTTTCTGGGCGACACTCAAAGCTGCTTCCTGAGTTTTGATAATGCCGTTGCTCCCCGGCGTTAAAGGCACGCCCATTTTCTTGACTGTTTCCTTGGCGACAATTTTATCGCCCATTCTGCGTATGCTTTCCGGAGAAGGACCGATAAACTTGATATGACAGGATTCGCAAATTTCAGCAAAATGCGCATTTTCCGACAAGAAACCGTAGCCGGGATGAATAGCAGCCACATCCGTGATTTCCGCGGCAGAAACAATGGCCGGAATATTAAGATAACTCTCTTTGCTGGAGGCACGACCAATGCATACCGCTTCATCGGCGAAACGTACATGCAAAGAATTGCGGTCTGCTTCGGAATAAACCGCGACGGTGCGTATGCCCATTTCTTTGCAGGCACGGACGACCCTTAACGCAATTTCACCGCGGTTGGCAATCAGGATTTTGGAGAACAAAAGGCCCTATTCCTTCGATGTCGTAAGGTTAATTTTAATTCGATCATAGAGGTTCGACGATGAATAAGGTCTGGCCAAACTCCACCGGCTCCGCATTTTGCACAGCCACTTCCGTGATTTTACCGCGGACTTCAGATTTGATTTCGTTCATTAACTTCATGGCTTCCACGATACAAACCACTTGGCCTACTTCAACCGTTTGGCCGACCTCAACAAAAGCCTCGGCTTCCGGCGAGGGAGAGCGATAGAAAGTGCCTACCATCGGAGACTTAATATCTTTATTATTTTTAGATGCATCAGCAGCACCGGGGGCTGTGGGAATTACGACAGGCGCCGCCTTGGGGGCGGGAAGAGATTCCACCGCAAAATGGGTCGGGGACCCCACGACCACATCGCTTCCCGCGGATTTTTTGAGCTTAAGTTTTAATCCATCACGTTCAATCTCGATTTCATTGAGATTATTATCATTCATCAGGGCAATGATCTCTTTAATCTCTTTTAAATTCATTTTTTGACCCTTTCGACGTAAACCCCTGTTCTGGTATCTACTTTAATAGTCTCACCCTGCCCGATAAATAAAGGCACTGAAACAGATGCCCCGGTATCAATTTTAGCCGGCTTATACCCCGCCCGGGAAGAATCTCCCTTTAACCCTGGGTCAGCTTCTACAACGGTGGCAATGATAAAATTAGGAACATCCACCTTGACCACCTGATTTTTATATAAAATAGTTTCAACCTCCATATTATCCTGCAAATATTTAATCCCATCACCCAATAATTGCTTGGCTATAACAGTGTCTTCAAAAGAGCTTTGGTCCATAAAATGATACTCGTCACCGGTTACATAGGTAAATTGCATGCGGCGGCGCTCAAGATCCGCATTTTCAAGCGTCTCTGCTGTTCGGAAGGTACGCTCCAAAACAGCGTCAGTACGGATATTTTTCAGGCGCACACGCACAAACGCCGATCCCTTGCCGGGCTTAACATGATTATACTCAGTCACAAAATAAAGCTGGCCGTCAACAACCAACCCAATTCCATTTTCAAGTTCATTAATTGTTATCGACATTTCAACTCCCATTGTCATTCCACGAAAGCAAGAAGTGTCATTGCGAGCGTCGCTTTTTGTTTTTAGCGAAGCAATCTTTTAAAAGATTGCTTCGTCGCTTCGCTGCGCTGCGCTTCTCGCAATGACATTCGGGCTTATAAGTTACGTCACTACGTTCCGTAACTTATGCCCTCATGTCACTTAACACCTCACAGCCTTCTTTGGTTACTAATACCATGTCTTCTATTCTGATACCAAACTGATTGGGAATGTAGACACCGGGTTCAACAGTGACTATCATGCCAGCTTCTAATATATTCGTACTCTGGCTGGAAAGCCGGGGAGCTTCATGAATGTCTAATCCCACCCCATGGCCTAAAGAATGACCAAAATATTTTGCTAACCCAAACTTGCGCAGAACTTTACGTGCTTGAGCATCGACTTGTGAACAAGTAATGCCAGCCTTGATAAGACTGATAGCCTCCCGTTGCGCGAAGTTAAGAGCATCAAACACTTGCTTTACACGAGGCGTTATTCTACCCAAAAAGAAATTGCGTGTCAAGTCAGACTTATAACCATTAAGATCAATACCGAAATCCAGCAAAACCCCCTCATTGTTGCGGATGACCCGATCGGTCGCTCTGGCGTGAGGATAGCAGGAATTAGGGCCTGAGGCAATAATGGGTGAAAAAGAAAACTCCGCCCCATGAGATTTTACAAAACGCTCCAATTGAAGAGCTACTTGACGTTCAGTTAGGCCTGGTTTCACCACTTTTTTCATAAAATCAATGGCCTTAAAGTGCAATTTTAGGCAATTTTTAATCTGAACAATCTCCTCCTCATCTTTAATTTCCCGCAATGACTCAACCAGACCGGTCGCCGCGACAAGTTTGCGATTTCTGGGGCAAAATTCCTTAAGTTTTTTCCATAAAGCAAAACTGGTATGCCTCTCATCAAATCCTAAGCGCTTGATCTTATATTGTTTACAAAGTTCGTAAAGTATCACACAGGGCATGTGGCTGTATTGTTTGACAATGATCCCTTTTAGTCCCTGGCGAGCTTCCAAAACATATCGGGAATCGGTAATATAAAAAGCTTTTGCGTTTGTAACCAAAAGCCAGGACTCAGAAGCCGGGAACTGGGTTAAATAACGGATATTGTTGTCATTGATAATTAAAAGTGCGTCAATATTTTTATGGCGGGAAAAATCTTCAACGAGTTTTTTTAAACGCGTATTCATTCATTCATCCACTAAAAGCACCGGAATACCGTCTATAATGGGGTAACTCCGATGACAACGCGTACAAACAATTTTATTACTTTCAAGCTGAACATCGCCTTGGCAAGCAGGACAAACGAGCAATGCCAGTAACTCTTTATCGATCATAAGATTATAAAAATCACAAGACACAAGGTCACAAGAGACAACTTGTGACATGTGACTGGTGACATGTGACTGTTATTATTTGGACAAATCCACATAACGCAACTGCAGTTCATAAATGGAACCGTTGAGCAAATCATCTTCTTCCTTGGATAAATTGCCCTTGGTCTTATCACGCAAAATGACCAAGGTGTCGATCAGGAATTTAGCTTGCTTGAGGTTCTTTTCTGTTTGATTGGTGATGGGATTGGGCATTTCCCCTAAAAAGATCATGGTTTGAAAACCAAGGCTGGCGATATAATTAAGAAAATCCAGATTTGCTTCTGCGGGCGCGTCCTTCGACCCCTCTACTTGTGGAGCATCTTCTTGCGAGGTTTTGGGTGAAGAGGTCAGAGGCTGTCCATCTGGGCCCAAGAGCCCGCCTTCCTTCTCAACATTATCTCCCCAACGATTTTGTAAATTCATATAAGCCCTTCCTTAAATTTTATTTTCAAAGTGCATTACCTTATCATTGGATTTCAAAAAAGTCAACTTTTGCGTAACATGCTGCCCCATATAACAGCCAATATTCCCTATTGCTTGCTTGGCGCGCCGTAATCGTCCCAACAGGGAATAATTGCTACTTACTGATTCCTGGATAAGTTAGGAGGCCCTCATACCGGGCACTCCCAGTTGGTCGCAAGTCGCACGCGTTTTGACTTCAAAAATTATCCCAACGTCTGTTTGACGCATAGCAAACATTGCATACGTTAAAGATGAATAGCTATTATGTGTGAGGAACATTCAGGAATTTTTTGCCAAATGTCTGCGAGGAGTTACAGTGAGTTTGTTCAAATAAAGAGAATCTATGAAACAAACGAACTGTAAACCGAAGCAGACGGCAAAAATATTCCGTTCCGAATCACATAATAGCTGTTCATCTCAATTAATCATCGCTGACTTGATACTGGATCTCGATATTGAAGGGGTATTCGGTGAGATTCATGCCTTTTAAAAAAGATGGAAATGGGCTGGCTTCCCGGAGACTCCTGATGGAGATCTCCTGCAGATGCTCTGAAGCATCTGTTTTCTCCGGTATAATTTTTGCTTCTTCAAGCACGCCATGCTCATCTAACAAAAACGTCAAATACACAGAGCCTCTCTCCATTTTGTCATAATTCTCATAGACTTTTTCCTTAATGCGGTCTCTGACCATTTCATTATAAGCGGCGTAAACAGGATTATTTATTTTTTCCGATTTAATAGGCGTAATGGAAACCCTGTGACTTAACTCCATGTTACGCGTATGTTCGGGCTTACGTTCATAGAACATCCCAAAAGGCAGTATTGGTCTTTCTTTGACTAAGATCACAGGTATGGTCCCTTCGGAAAAAAATTTTTGGTTATTACTTAAGTCCGGATGCCGGGCCGACCTGATGGGATATTCTCGAATATCGGCAGCTTTTGTGTGAACTGGTTTGTAGCTGATTTCAATACGATTCTGAGCTGTGGCCTTATACTGCGAGTCATTCATCCTGCTAAAATAAGTAACACACAAGACTGCTGTATGAGCGGCCAATGAAATAAATAGTGCCTTGAAAAGAAAGTTTTCAGTCATTGTGTCGCCATAGTTCACGCCATAGATAGGCAATAAAACGAACGGTGTCGCGCACCGGTCGGATTTTGCTGACTTCATCCCTATAAATGGTCTGTATATCGACTGAAGCTATTTTAAAACCTTTTTTGCTGGCTTTAATCAGCACTTCAGTTTCAATTTCAAAATCAGAGCTTTCGAGTTTAATGGCTTGAAGGACATTTGTTTTGATCAGGCGAAAACCGCATTGGGTATCTGGAATATACTGACGGCAAAAAAGAGAGATCAACCGGGACATCAAACGATTAGTGACTAAACGCACCAGGGGCATACCCTGCGGGTTGTGCATACGATTGCCGTTGACAATATCTGCGTTTGTATTTTGATAACAGGCCACGAAGGCCGCGATATCCGACGGTGAATGCTGGCCGTCACCATCCATGGCAATCAACGCCTCATAACCATTCTTAAACACATAATCAAATCCGACTTTTAAAGCATTGCCCTTGCCGCTTTGGGCTTCAGTCTTTAACACCACGGCATGAGCTTTTCCTGCCACCGCATCGGTTTTATCCACGGAACCGTCATCGATCACGATGCAATCATAACCTAAGGTACGCACAGCCTCAACCAAGGGGCCAATGGTTTGGGCTTCATTATGCGCTGGGATAATAATGGCGATTTTCATGATTGCCAAAACTCCCTGAATAATAGCCACTGAGACGGATTTCTTCTGATTTCATCCTCAATGATCGTTAAATATTTTTGAATACACTCCCCCGCCGCTTCATCCGTGACCTTACCGTCCGGCACATGAGGAGGATCAATAGGAGGATAAATATTAATTTCAAAATGATCATCAGTGGTGCGAAGCAAAAAAAGAGGGACAATAGGGGCCCCTGTTTTCATGGAAAAAAAAGCCGCGCCCTTGGGGATCAATGTTTTACGCCCCAAAAAATCCATCACTATCCCGCGATTCCCAAAATCCCTGTCTGCCAGAATAGCGACAAAACGGTTTCTTCGAAGATGCTCCACAACACGCCAAACAGCCGCATCGGTCTGGATCACCATGGTCCCAAAAGCTTCCCGCTGCGCGTTAAAAAGAGCATTGACCCGTGGATCTTGATGCGCTAAAGCCACCACGGATAATGGGAAACCCAACATCGGCAATACCGCCCCTGCCATTTCCCAATTGCCTAAATGGGCACTGACAACAATGCCACCCTTGCCTTTTTGCAATACTTCGTTAAGGCATTCAATATTCTTAATATGGACATTAGATTCAAGGAACGCCGGCTGCAAACGCTTGGTCATGGTAAAAAATTCCAACAGGTATTTACCAAAATTACGAAACACCTCGCGGACTTGGGGACTCGGCACATGCTCCGTCTTTAACGCTATTTTTAAATTATTCTCAACCGCCTGACGATCGATCTTGGAAAAACAAAAATGCAGATCACACAAAAACATGACCAAGGTACAACTCACCTGAATAGGCAAAATTTTTGCTAAAAACTGACCAATCCTATAAAGACAATAATTGCCCATATTTTTTAGTTTAAAATCAGCCGCGCGATATTTTCCGCGGCCATTGGTTTGCCATTTTTTAAAGCTGCCTGCTTCATTGTCGCCAATTGCTTTGGATTATTCAGAAGCACGTCGATCTCACGGGCAATATGGCGTTTATCATCCACACGGATAGCAATACCCTGATTGACCAAAAATTGGGAATTACGCTCTTCTTGACCCGGGATGGGATCAACGATCACCATAGGCAAGCCTTTAGCCAGGCATTCACTGGTGGTCATGCCACCGGGCTTGCTGACGATCAAGGTAGATACTTCCATCAGCTCATCCACATTGCCGGCATAATCATAAAAAATAATTTTCTTGGCTGTCCGACGCTGGATCTTTTTGATCCAGTTGACTAACTTGACATTTGTACCGCATATGACAATCAATTGCAAAGACCGCTCCAAACGCACCAGGGATTTGACCGCTTCTTTCATGGGGCCCAAACCCTGGCCACCTCCCATGATCAGAATGGTTGGAATATTTAAATCAAGCCCTAATTTCTTAGCAATGCCGTCTGTGCCTGCATACTCGGCAAATTTCATACGGATAGGAATACCGAGAATTTTGATACGTTCTTGAGGGACACCTTCCTTCACATAGCGGTCACGGGCCTCCTGGGACGGCACCACATAATAATCCACTCCTTCATGCAGCCAGTATAAATGCGGGGCATAATCCGTCAGTACTCCGATGACTGTCATGGGAAGCCGGTAGGTCATTTTATAATCCGCGACCATCCCGCAGGGAAAAGCCTGGGTGCAGACAACCACGTCGGGCTTGAATTCATCGATCAACGGTTTTAATTTTTTATGCGAAGATTTATGGATGGATTGTTTCCATTTTTCAGAAAACTTAATGACCTTGGGATTGTCATAGAGGTATTCCCAAATTTTGGGCGCACGTTTAATCACACCCATATAGGCGGTATTGATGATTTTTTCCATCAACGGATAGGTAAACCTAAATCCGTTGATGCTTAGAACTTCACAATCAGGATCAAGGGATTTAAGGGATTTGGAGAGCGCCACCGCACCCTGACGATGCCCGGAAACCTGCGAAATGTACATTAATAAAACGCGCTTGTGCTTGATTTGCTCACTCCTATTCGATTATCCCCAACACGCCGCCAACCAAGCCTTCTTGGCCCTCGTCGACACATATGGATTTAAGCTTGCCCGGGGCCGGGGCCTCAATAACAAATGAAGCTTTGTCAGTAACTGCTTCGCAAATTTCCTGTCCGACGACGACATCTTCGCCTACCTTCGCGTGCCAGCAGGCAATCGTTGCTTTGGTGATCCCTTCGCCTAATTCAGGTAAAATAATGTTAGTCAATATTCCCTGTTCCTTGCTCGTCATAACTGGGTTCAAGAGCAAAAGTATTTCCGAAACTGCTCAACTACTTTTGCTTTTACGTCCCTCATCGGCACGGTATGGCCTTTTAGTTTTTGCATCGAGGTCATGCGCACATTAAGGCCGCAGGGTTTAATCAAATTAAAAAGGGACAGGTCCGTATTAACGTTAATCCCTAAACCATGGTAAGTCACCCATTTGCGAACACCAATACCAATGGAAATAATCTTATCAGGCCCGACAAATACACCCCGTTGCCCGCCAATGCTTATTGCCAATATACCAAAATTTTTCAATAAATCAACCGCAACTTCTTCAAGCTTTTCCATATAAACTTTAAGATTTTTGCCGTGCTTATTTAAATTAAAGACTGGATAAACAATCAATTGCCCTGGCGTATGCAGGGTCACGTCCCCGCCACGATCCACACTTGTGATCATCACACCGTGCTCTTCAATCTCCTTACGCTGATAGAGCAAACTCTCCGGATTGCTCCTTCTCCCTAGCGTCAGTACCGCAGGGTGTTCACAAAGAATCAGATGATCCCCCGCGCCTGCAATAACACTTTGGACACACTTCTTCTGGCGCTCATAGCCATCAAGGTAATTGACCAGCCCCCAGTCCTCAACAATTATTTGCATAAAATTCCATTTCTAAAGGGATGAATTTGTTCTTTGAGCGACACTTCGATTTTAGCCGACGCAGGCCGAGGGAACGAGGGAATTCCGAGCCGAAGGGCGAGGAATACCGAAGATGTTCGAGTCCTTAAATCGAAGACGATTTAAGGACGAGTTTCTGAGGTACCGAGTGACCGAGGAACGTCGGCGTTAAAAAATCGACCGTGGAGCAAAAAGAATAAATTCATCCCTTAAGCTGCTAAAGCTTTTTGCAAATCGCCTCGGCCATTTGCATGGTCCCAACAGCAGTAGGATCATTGCGGTCGGGCTTTAGATCATAGGTTACAGATTTACCTTCTTTTAAAATAATACGAACAGCTTTGTCTAAACAATCAGCCGCGGTATTTTCTTTAAGATGACGCAACATCCATACCGCTGAGAGAATTGTCGCAGTCGGATTGACTTTATTCTGACCAGCATATTTAGGCGCTGAACCGTGCACCGGTTCAAATAAAGCGATTTCGTCACCATAATTAGCTCCCGGAGCAACCCCCAAACCACCAACTAAGCCGGCGCACAAATCTGAAACAATATCGCCGTACAGATTAGGCAAAACCAGACAATCATAAAAAAAAGTATACTGAATTAACTGCATGCACATATTATCCACAATGCAGTCGGTAAATTCAATTTTCCCCTCGTATTCTTTTGCCACATCTCTGGCGCATTTCAAAAAAAGACCGTCGGTAAATTTCATGATATTGGCTTTGTGCACCGCAGTCATCTTTTTGCGTCCGAGTTTTACCGCCCAATCAAAAGCAAATTTAACAATGCGCCTGGAGCCGCTCACTGAAATCGGCTTGATGGAAATAGCCGTATCTTCTTTGACCTTTTTAGGTGACATCTCATTGATCAAGGCGCGCAAACGATTTACTTCAGGAGTACCCAGATCAAACTCAATACCGGCATATAGGTCTTCCGTATTTTCACGGAAGATCATTAAATTCACATCTTTAATGGGGGTCTTGGTACCTTCATAATAAAGACAAGGACGCACACAGGCAAACAAATCCAAGGACTGGCGTAACTGAACATTAACGGAACGAAAACCTTTACCGATCGGCGTGGTGATGGGTCCTTTGATGGCAGTCTTATTGCGACGGATAGAATTCAACACTTCATCCATCAAAGGTTTGCCGTACTTTTGCATGGACCTCTCGCCAACCTCATGCACTTCCCAATTAATGTGCACACCCGTGGCATCCACGCACATCCGCATGGCATTGGTTACTTCCGGGCCGATACCGTCTCCCGATAATAATGTTACTGTATGATTCACTTTTGTTCCTTATGGTTTTTTTTCGACAATAAACTCTCAAATTCAATGATATCCGTCGCCATACTCAAAGCAGTCTGATAGGTAATAATACCTTTTTCATAAAACTCGCTAAGAGATTTTTCAAAAGTACGCATTCCAAATTGACCACCGGTTTGAATGGCCGAGCGCAACTGTCCCACAGCCCTTTCGCGGATCATGTTACGAATACCGCTTGTGGCTATCATGATTTCCGGTACCATGATACGGCCTTTGCCTGAAGCCCTGGGGACTAATTTTTGGGAAATAACACCTTGTAAAGACGTCGAGAGTTGTAGCCGGACCTGCTGCTGCTGATAGGGCGGAAAAACATCAATAATACGCTCAACGGTTTGCGGGGCATCAGGGGTGTGCACGGTGGCTAAAACCAAATGCCCGGTTTCCGCCGCTGTCAAAGCCGTTGAAATCGTCTCCAAATCACGCATTTCTCCCACCACAATCACATCCGGGTCCTGGCGCAAACAACGCCTGAGCGCTTCCGCGAACGAATTGGTATCACGATAAACCTCGCGCTGCTTGATCACAGATTTTTTATTCGTAAAAATATATTCAATAGGGTCTTCAATACACATGATCATACAAGTACGCTCGGTATTAATTAAATTAATCATCGACGCCAATGTCGTGGTTTTACCTGTACCCGTGGGACCGGTAACTAAGACCAAACCGTTTTGCTTACGTGCCAGATCCGCAATCAGTGGCGGCAACTGCAATTCTTCCATGGAAGGGATAAATAAAGAAATGCGCCGGAACGCTGCCTCGACGGATCCCCGCTGAATATGCACATTCACGCGGAAACGATCCAGACCGGTTAAAGCCAACGAAAAATCCAATTCCTTTTCTTCTTCGAATTTGGCCCTCTGACCGTCCGAAAGGACACTATAAATCATCTCCTGGATTTGATTACGGTTAAGAACCTCGTCCGTAAGCGGGACCAGACGGCCGTCAATGCGAAAAATCGGCGGACTCTTTTCAGTCAAATGCAGGTCAGAAGCCTTTTCCTGAATGGTTAATAAAAGAAGTTCCCGCAAAGAAGGGGTTTTTTCCATCTGTCTGTTAGACCTTTAGCTTTGAGATTTGATTAGCAATCCACTTGGCCACGCGAGCGATACCTTCCTGAATACGCGCTTCCGACGTGGCGAAACTAAACCTTATATAATTGGGAGCTCCAAAGCCGTCGCCAGGGATCCCGGCTACCTTGACTTCATCCAAGATCTGTTTGGCAATCATCGTCGCATCGCCTACTTTAGAAAAATCACAAAAAACGTAAAAGGCGCCTTCCGGACGTATATAAGAAAGCTCCGGGACACGGTCTAAACATTGCAACATCAAATCACGGCGCTTTTTAAATACCTGACACATTTGAACAATAGACTCTTGGGAAGCTTTCAAAGCCTCCAAAGCCGCGGCCTGACTGATGGAAGTTGGATTGGAGGTTGAATGGTCCTGGTATCTCTTGATATACTCCATGATCTCGAGTGCCCCAGCCGCGTAGCCGATACGCCAACCGGTCATGGCATATGCTTTAGACACACCATTGACCGTCAGCGTCAAGTCAAAGATCTCTTTACCGAGCGATGCTATCGATGTAAAAACATTAGTATCATAAATCAATTTTTCGTAGATTTCATCACTAATCACATAAATCTTGCGCGCCGCGCAGATCTCGGCAATCTTGAGCAATTCTTCTTTATGATACATCACCCCCGTCGGATTAGAGGGGGAATTAATAATCAAGATTTTAGTTTTAGGTGTAATATGCTTCTTTAATAAATCAGGTGTGATTTTAAAACCGCTCCTGACATCGGTTGGGATAATCACTGACTTGCCGCCCGCGGCCTTGACCATTTCAGGATAACTCACCCAGTAGGGCGCTTGAAAAATAACTTCATCCCCATCGTCGACCAAAACTTGAATGATATTAAATAATGAATGCTTGGCCCCGCAGGAAACAACTATCTGATTGGGCTTGTATACAAGACCATTGTCTTTTTGAAATTTAGCGGCAATGGCTTCGCGCAAATCCTGGGTCCCAATAGAAGGGGTGTATTTGGTTGCCCCGCTCTCAATGGCCTTGATACCGGCTTTCTTGATAAAATCCGGAGTGTCGAAATCCGGCTCACCGGCGGCAAAATTAACCACATCATGCCCTTGGGCCTGCAATTCCTTGGCGCGAGCAGTGATGGCCAGTGTCGTTGATCCTACAATATCTTTGATCCTGCGATTGACGCGAAGCATCTCACCCTCCCCAAAGGTCCTATTCCTTTGAATTCGTACGGTTGTGTCAATCCCGCTCCCATCAAGGGAGGGGAAAATTTCATCCGTAGTTTCAAGCAGCAACGATGCAGATGCCTGCTTGATTAGCCAGGCTTATGGTTTTCTCACGGTCGATGATCAGGGTTTTGCCGGCTGTAACGGCAAGACAGGCGGCTTTGACACGAGCCATGGTTTGGATCGTACACGGCCCGATAACCGGTACGTCAAAGCGATTGTCTTGGACAGGCTTAGAAGTTTTAACCACCACCGCCCCCTCACGGGCGATTTGGCCGCCACGGGCAATGGCACGGTCCGTGCCTTCCATCGCTTCAATGGCCACAATAGCTTTTTCTTTGACCACCACCGTCTGTCCGATATCAATGCCACCCATCAGCTTGGCGATAGTAAAACCAAATTCAATATCGGCTAGCTCACCAAGTGAGGGTCCTCGCTTGGATATTGTACCGCGGGGCGCTAAATACTTTTTTAATAAAAATGTGGAGTCGAGCAAGGTCATGCCCTCGCGATCCAAACGGCCAGCCACTGCGGCAAAAATGGTATCTGCCTTGCGATCGCGCAGGGCATCGGAAATGGCTTGAAACTCTTCATCTAATTTAACAGCAGGATTAAATAAATTATCCTGATTGACCTGGCCTGCCATGATGACTTGATTGACATAGCTTTTTCGAAAATATTCAAAAAGTTTTTTTAATTCACCCACTTTGAAATATTGAAATTTATCAACGGAAAAATATAAAAACGGGGAAGTATCCCCTACAATACCCGCCGCGACAATCTTATAGCCTTGATCACGCGCGGCCCTAGCAAATAAAAAAGGAAATTGCCTGTTACCCGCGATAAGACCTATAATTTTTGAATTAGGAGATGCCACGTTTGGATAGTTGGATAAACTCAAGAAGTTGGTGGATTTCAGGTAAACCATTTAACTGACTCTTAACCTGAAGGACGGCATGGCTACGGTTTAACCCGGAATTAAAAAGGATTTTAAAGGCACGGTGTAAAGCCATTTGGTTCGGTGACGGGACCTCCGCGCGCTTTAATCCCACGATATTTAAACCCCTGAAAGTGGCAGGATTGCCATCCACTAAAGAAAAGGGTGCCACATCCTGATTGACCTTGGAACAGCCGCCTATCATCGATAAGTACCCCACCCGGGCATACTGATGAACACCGGACAAACCGCCAATCACCGCCCGGTCTTCAATAGTGACATGCCCTGAAAGCCCCACATAATTAGCCAGGACACAGTCATGGCCAATTTTACAGTCATGCGCCACATGACAACAGGCCATAAACAAATTATTATCCCCGATGCTCGTTGTGCCGCCACCTTCGATAGTACCGGGATTGACCGTCACATATTCACGAAAAATATTATTGACACCGATACTCAAAAAAACTTTATCTTGCCGTTGGTGCTTTCTATCCTGCGGTGGAGAGCCGATCACAGCCCCGGTATATATTTGGCATCCATGCCCGATGGTGGTATGTCCCTCAACGAGGCAATGGGCACCGATGACGACATCATCACCCAAGGTCACCTGGCCATCAATGACCGCGTAGGGCCCGATGTTCACATTTTTACCAAGCTTAACTTTTTCACCGACAATCGCGGTTTTATGAATTGTATTTGCCATATTTAATTGTTTAGATAATACGCTTCTGTATAAGAAAACATCATATCCGCTTCAATAGCCACTTCTCCATCAACACGCGCCACACCTTTGACATGCGCGGTACGCTCTCTATCACGGATGATCTCAACTTCCATCAATAACTGATCTCCGGGGTAAACGACCTTACGAAATTTCACATCTGAAATAGACATGAATAAAGCTACTTTACCATTATGAGCCCCGCTGGTCAATACCACAACTCCTGCCGTTTGGGCCATGGCTTCAATCATGACCACCCCTGGCATGACCGGCTTCTGGGGAAAATGACCCTGAAAAAATCCGTCATTGATCGTCACATTCTTAATACCGATCCCTTTTTTACCCTGCTCGACTTCAATAACCCTATCGACAAACAAAAACGGATAACGATGGGGTAAAATTTTCATAATTTCATTGATATTAAAAACTCGCGCTCCTGCTCCAGGTACTGCAGGCGGATAAGCAACAGTTGTATATTGCTGACGCTGGGCTTCTATCTTCTTGATTAAGGCCCGGTTTAACGCATGCCCGCTTTTGGTGGCATAGATGGCGCCTTTGACAGGATAACCCAGTAAAAATAAATCCCCGACGATGTCCAGGACCTTGTGGCGCGCGCATTCATCCGGGAAACGCAAAGTATTCTCTAAAGGCCCACGGGCGGACATCACCAGGGTGTTTTGATAATTAGCCCCCTTGGCCAAACCACGGGCCCTGATTTCATTTACTTCGGATTCTAGGCAAAAGGTGCGGGCACCCGCCAACTCTTTGGTAAAAACAGGCAGATCGATGGATCGTGAAAAAAACTGCGAACGCAATAACGGATGGTCATAATCCAACGTATAAGAAACATTTAATTGATCATGGGGCACCATCACAATCGTCGAGGTTTTATTAGCAACGATAATCGCCTCTTGAATGACAAAAATATTTTTATCGGCCTGCTGTTCTATGATTTGGGCCCGCTGTAATGCCTTTACAAATTCCAGACTGCTGCCATCCAGGCCAGGGATCTCTTCTGCATCAATCTCAATGGACACATTATCAATGCCCAGACCGTTTAAAGCCGCCATTAAATGCTCAATGGTATAAATACGCACACCTTGTGTCTCAACCGCGGTGCAACGCGTGACCTTCTCATCCATGACCGCGTTGGACGCGGTGACTTGAACCTTCTGTTTACCGGGTAAATCGACGCGCGTAAAAGAAATCCCCTCATTGACCCTCGCCGGTTTTATCGTCATACGCACGGCACGACCGGTATGCAAACCGATACCGGAAAGAGTGACGGAATTTTTTATTGTTTTTTGCTTCATGAACTCCCCTAACCCCTCTTTATGATAAAGAGGGGGAATTCAAATCACTCGTTGTCAACAGACGTTGGGATAATTTTTGGAGCCAAAATGCGTGCGACTTGCGACCAACTGGGAGTGCCCGGTATGAGGGCCTCCTGACTTATCCAGGAATCAGTAAGTAGCAATCATTCCCTGTTGGGACGATTACGGCGCGCCAAGCAAGCAATAGGGAATATTGGCTGTTGCACGCCAAAAAGAGATTGCTTCGTCGCCCAAGAAAGTACTCGCCATCTCCTAACGAGGACGCTTGTTGTCGCATTGGACATATTGACACAATTATTTTATTTCTTCTCCAACTCCTCCACCCGCTTTTTTAAATCTTTGATCATCTCCACATACTTATCAAGCCTTTGGATATGAGCGTTATTTCTAAAGGCAACCTTGATGGGCTGGGCCGGGGACCCGAAAACCTGCTCGCCGGCTTTAATGGACCTGCTCACCCCGGACTGGGCCGCTACCACAGCCCCGTCGCCAATTTCCAAATGCCCCACGATACCCGCCTGGCCTGCCAAGATCACATAATTGCCGATGCGCGTACTACCCGAGATGCCGACCTGCCCCACGATCAAACAATGCTTGCCGATGATGACATTATGGGCAATTTGTACCAAATTATCAATTTTTGTCCCCTCACCGATGATCGTTTTATCGAAACGCGCGCGGTCAACAGTGACATTAGCCCCTATTTCCACATCATCTTCAATGAGCACCCCTCCCACCTGCGGGATTTTCATATGCTTGCCGTCAACCGTTACATAACCATACCCATCGCTGCCAATGACCGTGCCGCTGTGGATGATCACACGGTTACCCAGCAAAACCTTTTCACGCAAAACCACCTGAGGATAGATCAGGCAATTTTTTCCAAGACGTGTTTCATGCCCCACATAACAGTGAGCATAAAGCACGCAACCCTCCGAGATCAGGGCTCCGTCTTCAATAATCGTATGAGCGCCAACAGCCACATCACGGGCGATCTTTGCCCCCGGTGCTATAACAGCGGTTGGATGAATACCATGAGGTTTATAATCAGGCGCGTCCTTTAATAAATGATTGAGCACCTGGGTGAAGCTTAAAGAAGGATTGTCAACCCTGATAAGAGTTTTCCCCGGACAAGAAATCTGCCGGGGAACAAGGATGACACCTGCCTGAGTGTCACGGAGCAAAGGCTCATATTTGGGATTGCTCAAAAACGTCAGTTCATTTTTTTTTGCTTCTTTAATCCCTGAAAAACCACTGACTAATAATCCACCGTCACCGATCAATTCTCCCTTAACCAATTGGGCGATATCAGCAACGCTGATCCGCGTGGACGTCAAATTACTTCTTGTAACTGTCATTTAAAGTCTTTGACACCTCATCGGTGACATTGAATTGCGGGTTACCGTAGATCATGACACGGTCGTTTAAAACATAGGTGTAACCTTCTTTTTTGGCTAAATCACTGACGACATTTTGAATCTCAGTCAATATTTCACGCACTTTATCATCACGTTTCTTGGCTAATTGGGTGCGTTTTTCCTTGTCATAGGCCACCACATCATTTTTTTGTTTTTCAATGTCCGCCTGCATGGCCGCCTTCTCAGCATCTTTCATCAAAGCCAACTTGCTCTGAGCATCCTGTATTTTCTGGATCATCGCATCACGTTCTTTCTGAAATGCTTCCCCTTCGCTTTGCAAAACAGCATCGAATTCTTTTGTTTTTTGATAACCATCGAACACTTTACTTAAATCCACATAGGCAATTTTCAGATCACCGGCTAAACTTATCCCCGATGCCAAAAAACTAAACATGACTGCCAAACCCAATACTTTAACTGCTTTCATGTGCCCCTCCTGTTTATACTATTATATTTAAAAAATAACCTGCAAAATAGTGCAAGCGTATGTCAAGACCCCCCCCCGCCTTAAAAGGAACAGGGAATATTTAAAACCCGCGGCTGACGCTAAAGTAAAATTTGCCGTTCTTCTTTTTTCCCGGTTCATTGCTTAAAGGAATACCGTAATCTAATTTGATAGGACCGATGGGGGTCTTGACACGCAGGCCAACACCGGTGCCGGATTTGAGGCCGCCAGTGCCGTAATTCCTGACCTTATCCCACACATTACCTGTATCGAAAAACACAGCACCTTTAATAATTTCAATGATAGGCACGGTATACTCGACACTGCCGAGCAACAGCGCCTCCCCACCGATAGCATCATTCGTATTAAGATCACGAGGGCCCACTGTACGTTCATCATAACCACGGATCGAATCCTGGCCGCCGGTAAAATAACGTTCGAAAATGGGAACGTCCGAAGTTTTTGGGTAAGGCTGGACTATACCGGTACGCCCGCTAACCTCGATCACTGTTGTCACATCATGAATTTTTATAGGATAAAAATATTCCCCGCTGGTTTGCAAACGGTAAAAATTCTTATCCCCCCCTAAGGGGCCTCCGGCAAGATCCGCGTTATTGGTTATGGCCCAGCCTCTGGTCGGAGACAACTTGCTGTCGCGATAATCATTAGTGACACTAAAGCCCAGGGAAGAAACCAAACTCGTACCTGCTTGTTCCGCTAAAGCCGAGGACACACCCGAATCCAGATTGCTGATTTTAATCTGCTCCAGGCGATAAACAGAGCCGACGGAAAGATTATCATTGAAGCTTTTGCCCAAACGCAAATCACCGCCGGCAGTTTTCTGATCATAGGAAAAACCTGTCGAACCATCCTTGAGATTCTCCGTATAATACCCGTCAAAACCCGCGGAAATGGGATGATCGAAAATCCACGGTTCCGTAAAACTTAATAAAAAATTCCGTTGACTGGAACCGATCTGGGCACGCAGGCGTAAATCCTGACCGCCGCCGGTAAATGAAGACCAGTTGGAGATGTCAAAATTCTTCTGTTCGACTTCCACAAACCCGACTAATTTGTCCACCGTACTGTAACCGCCGCCAAAGGAGAAACTGCCGGTCTTGGCTTCTTTGACCTGCACGACCAAATCCTTAAAATCTTCTTGGGTCGTGTCTTCAATATCGTAACCAACATCTTCAAAATAACCCAAATCTTTCAAGCGCTGTTTGGAAAGACGTAATTTCGTACCGTCGAATTGATCGCCGGGGTACATACGTAACTCTCGACGGATAACAATGTCACGTGTATGGGCATTACCTTGTATCTTGATCTTATTGATATACGCTAATTTACCTTCCTTAATATTGATCTTAACATCCACCTTGGCGGTCGTGGTATTAAATGACGTCGATTCTTCAACAAGAACGGAAATATAGCCGCGGTCAAAATAGGCCTCACGGATATTACCAACATCCTCTTCCATCTTTTCATGGCTAAAGAAATTACCCTCTTTCAAATTCTTGATATGACTTTTGATATCATAATCCGAAAGAATGGCATTGCCCAAAAAGCTGACATCCCCCACGTAATAACGCCTGCCCTCTTGTACGGTGACATTCACATTCACCAATCCCTGGTACAAAGGCTCTATCTGGTAAGCGGCTTTAGTATCAAGAAAGCCATTTTGTTCATAAAAAGACTGTATAGCTGTCATATCTTGTTCTAAAACATCTTCTTTCAAAAGGCCTGAACCAAAAAGCCAAACCCAGCGGGATTTCATGACCTTGATAATTTTCTTGTCCGGATAAGCGATATTTCCATAAATATAAATCCGCTTGATCTTGACTTTGAAGCCTTCGCGGATAATAAAATGTAAGCTGGCTTTGTTGGTGGTATCATCAATAAAACTTTCCACATCCACCTTCACCTGGGTCAAGCCTTTTTTCTTATACAAATCTTCGATGGTATTAATGTCGTCCTTAAGTATCTTATTATCAAGGAACTTATCTTTCTTTATTTTCATTTTGTTTAGCAAGGTACGTGTATTATAGTAACGAATTTTAGAAAAAGTTATTTCATCTACAATCGGCTTTTCCTTCAATCTCACAATCACTTTGGTGCCGTCATCTAAATCCTCATGATCAAATTGCACATCGGAAAAATGCCCTGTATTGTACAAGCGTTTTAAATCATCACTCACCAACGCATCCTGATACGGTTCTCCCACACGGGTTTTAATCCTGGCTAAAATTTGAGCTATACCAATGGACTTATTCCCCTGGATATCAATGGCTTTGACAATCTTAGGAGCAGCCTTTTCCTGCGCATTCAACGCGCCATTGGCTTCGGTGTGTTTGGAATTATCCGTAACCGCTTGAGCAAAAATAATTTTTGTTCCTAATAAAACAGCACAAAGGACAAAAAAAATGGTCGATAAAATTTTATTTCTTAGCATGGGTCAATTATAGATTCTGTGTATGAGGCTGTCAATCTACATCACGACTATTTCATTGTCATTCCCGCTTAAAGCATTCGGGGATGACATTTAAGATCCTTCGCCAGTCGGCTCAGGATGACCTCGACATTACGTCGAGGTCATTTATTCATGATGGGCCATTTCCAAGTTTACAAACTTGACATATTCCTTAAAAAATTTCATTTTCACCGATCCCGTAGGCCCGTTGCGCTGTTTGGCAATAATCGCCTCGGCAATGCCGCGGTTTTCCTCGGTCGGATTATAATATTCCTCGCGCATCAAAAGTACGACCACATCCGCGTCTTGTTCAATGGCCCCGGATTCACGTAAATCGGAAAGCTGCGGCCGGTGGTCCTGGCGGCTTTCCACCGCGCGCGATAGCTGGCTGATGGCAATCAAAGGAACCGCCAGCTCACGCGCCAACGCTTTCAGAGAACGGGAAATTTCCGAAATTTCCTGTTGACGGTTTTCCGATTTGGGTAGCCCTTGCATCAACTGCAAATAATCCACGATCACAAGACCTATGTTGTGAGCGGCTTTCAAACGCCGGGCCTTAGCCCGCAACTCCAACATGGAAATGGCCGGGGTATCATCAATGAATAGGGGGGCATTCGACAGGCGTCCGGCTGCTTTCGTCAACAAAGGCCAATCCGATGGAGGAAAAAATCCGGTACGGACTTTATGGGCGTCCACCTGGGCTTGAGAACACAACATACGCTGGACTAATTGTTCCTTGGACATTTCCAAAGAAAAAACAACCACTGGGACATTGTGTTCAAGACAAGCGTTCTCAGCGATGGAAACGGCAAACGCGCTTTTCCCCATCGACGGACGTCCCGCGATGATGATCAAATCAGAATTTTGCAGGCCTGAAGTTTTACTGTCAAAATCCGTAAATCCCGTTGGAACTCCTGTAATAGATTTTTTATGCTGGTATAAAAGATCAATATTTTCAATGGTGCCTTTGATAATCTCTTTGATATGAACAGCCTGCTGCTTTTGCTTGGCATCGGCGATCTCAAAAATCAACTGTTCCGCCGTGTCCACCAACTCATCGATATCCACATTAACACTGTAACTTTTAGAAATAATTTCAGTGGCATTTTTGATTAGCTGGCGCTGTATGCCTTTTTCCTTGACGATGTCGACGTAATATTGCGCGTTGGCCGCGGTGGGAACAAAATCCGCCAACTGTGATAAGTAGGACAGGCCGCCTAAGCTGTCTAACTGCCCGATGTTTTTAAGCCAATCTGAAAGGGTAATGATATCCACCCTTTTGCGTTCCGTATATAGTTGGCGCACTGCGTCAAAAATTTTCTGGTGGGCGGTCTCATAAAAATAAAAGCTATCAAGATGTTCAATGGACAGCCCGATAGCGTCTTCGGAAATCATCATGGCCCCCAAAACCGCTTTTTCAGCGTTGATATTCTGGGGAGGCACTCTTAATATTACCTGTTCCTTGCTCTGCATAGGGGATTTTAAATTCGTACGCGTTACTTAACTCTTTTTGGTGACCCACAAGCGGATCTTAGCAATCACTTGTGGATGAAGTTTGACGCCGATTTCAAAAATACCTAAATCGTCGACCGGCTTCTCAAGGACCAAAGACTTTTTATCGATCTTTTGGCCTTCGGCTTCCAGCGCATCAAGGATCTCAGTTTCTGAAACCGCCCCGTAAAGCTTTTCCTGATCATTGACTTCCACCGCAATCGTCAAGGAAACCTTGCTTAAGCTTTCAGCTTTTTGCTGGGCTTCTTTTTTTGCTGCTTCAAAGACTGCTAATCGGTTGGCTTTTTCCCTTTCAATACGCTTGATATTGCTTATCGTAGCCGGCATACCTAATTGACGGGGAAATAAATAGTTGCGGGCATAACCGTTTTTAACTTTAACAACATCGCCGACTTGACCCAACTTTTCTACATTTTCCATGAGAATAATATTCATATTTTTCCTTGAGTTTATAGAGATATCCCTGTCATTCTGAGCGAAGGTCCTCATACCGGACATTCGCAGTTGCTCCGAAGAATCTTTAGATTTCTTAAGATCCTTCGCCAGTTGGCTCAGGATGACGTTCAACAAAAGGCCCAATTGTTTCGACATCGCAAAGTTGAGCTATTCCGGCGAACGTCATTTTCTCCGAGTAGACCCAACCGGTAAAAGGCCCAAAAAACGGGCGAGTTTGACCGCAACGGTGATCTGCCGCTGCTGAGTGGCACTAGCACTGGTCAAACGGCGGGAAAACAATTTCCCGCGCTCGGTTAAACATTTTTGTAAGAACGCAATATTCTTATAATTGATCTCCGTGCCCTTGGGGATGGACATACGCGGAGGTCTTGGTCCCCGACGAACACCATCACCACCTCTGGCAGCATTATCACCATCTTTTCTAAATGGTTTTCTGTCTGATAGACGCTTTTTAGCAAATTTTCTCTCCATCTTAATTATTCCTCCCAAGTTATATCTTCCGGAGATATCACTGTGTCCTGATCACCGGCATCTTTGGCCGCGGGCTCAATATTCCCTGTTCCTTCGGCTTTAACCGGACCACCGAGAAACTGGATGCGCTCGGCCCGCACATCGATGGTGCTGCGTTTCTGGCCATCACCCGTTTCCCAAGAACGGCTTTGTAAAATACCTTCAACAAAGACCGCTCGGCCTTTTTGCAAATACTGATTACAAATTTCCGCCTGCTTATCCCAAGCTGTCACGGTAATAAAACAGGTATCTTCTTTTAATTCACCAGTTCGGTCCTTAAATTTGCGGTTAACGGCAATGCGCAGATTGGTCACTGCTGTACCATTGGGAGTATAGCGCAGTTCTGGGTCTTTGGTTAAATTTCCGATCAACAAAACTTTATTTAAACTTGCCATTTAATCCCCTCCCCTTACCCCTCCCACAAGGGGAGGGGAAAATATCTAAACTTTTTGGGCGTCTACTTTAACGGTCAAAAAGCGCAGTATCTGTTCATTGATGCGCAGAATGCTCTGCAATTTGGCGACGTTGGGGCTTTTTGCTTCAAGACTCAACAGATAATACGTGCCTTCCCCGATTTTCTGAATGGGAAAGTTCATCTTATGACGATCCAGCCACATTTGACTGTTGACTACCTTGATCTCGGTTTTAGCCAGAGAATCTGCCACCTGTTTGGCGATTTCGTCCTTGGTACTTTGCGGCGCGTGTGCGTCAACAATATAAACTAATTCATACTTGTTCATTACTTTTCCTTTTGTTTTACGTTATAGAGGTTCATCGCAACTGGTGCACCTTCGGTCACCCAGCATGTGACGCAGTTTAGTGCATGATTAATAAAATCCGGCAAGGCCTTTTTCTGCGCTGGAGTGAAATTCGCTAAAACATAATCTACTGTATCAGCCGCGCCTCTCGGCGTGTCAATACCCAACCGCAGACGAGCTATTTGATTTGATCCTAAATCCTTGATAATGGATTTTAATCCATTATGGCCCCCGGCACTGCCCGAAGGCCGCAGGCGCAACTTTCCAAAGAAAAGGGACAGATCATCGCAAACGATCAAAATATCTTCCAGAGAAGTCCCTGTCCTGTCTGTCAGCTTCTTGACAGACAATCCGGAATTATTCATAAAAGTCATCGGCATCAACAAAGAGCATTCAACATCTTCGATAACTACCTTCGAAAGCATTCCGTGATAGCTCGCAGAGTTGCGCCACAAAACCTTCTGCTGTGCGCATAGGCTCTCGAGAACTAAGAAACCTAAATTGTGACGGGTCCACCTATATTGCGGCCCGGGATTTCCAAGGCCTACGATTAGTTTCATTGAGATCCCTCGCTTTTAGGCTCGGGATGATTTCGACAAAAGGCCCAATTTCTTCGACATCGAAAAGTTGGGCTACTGCGCGAAATCACTTTTTCGTGTCTTCCTTCTTGACGCCTTCGGGCTTCTTGGCAGCTCCGGCGGCTTGGCCCCCGGCTTTTCCTGCGGCGGCATCAGCTCCTTCTTCCTTCTTCTTTTCCTTCAAAACTTCAGGTTCAGGACCTGCGGCTGCGGCTTCAGCTTCTGCCGGGGCAGCTACTATTTCTTCTCGTATGGAACCGGCAATGGTAATAACCACGGATTCAGGGTCATGCCGGGTGCGCACACCCGGGGGTAATACCAAATCCTTGACGTGGATGGAATCATGCACGCCCAAATTCGTTACGTCCGCTTCTAAATGGTGCGGGATATTCGTCGGTAAACAGATAACATCCAGCTCCCACATCAAATGTTCCAAAGTACCACCGTCACGCTTGACGCCCACGGCATCACCTTTGGAAAGGACTTTGACTTTTATTTCAATTTCTTTATCAAGGGAAATACGGTTAAAATCGATATGAATGACCTCATCGGTAACCGGATGAAGCTGAACATCCTTGATGATCGCCGGGAAATCTGAAATTTTCTTCCCCTCGTCGACCAAATTAAGATGGTAGATCAAGCTTTCACCGGCATGCTGGCGAAAGATACGGTCATATGCCTTACGGTCCGCCTGGATGGTCGTTGGCTTGGAATTTCCCCCGTAAACGATCCCAGGGATTAAATTTGAACGGCGCACCTGACGAGACCTTGCAGATCCCGTGTTTTTTCTAATTTGAACATCAAAATTAATTTGTTCCATAGTATTAACCTCTTATTTGGGATCCTTCGGCTGTTGCCTCAGGACTCCTCGGACCTTTCGTCCTCGTCGTTTTACGCAATCAATTTCTAATTTCTTCGAATAAACTGCTGATAGACTCCGCATTATGGGTGCGGGCAATGGCCTCGGCCATAAGCGGGGCTATCGATAATTGTTTTATTTTAGGATTTTGAATCCCCTCTTTTAAAGGAATGCTGTTGGTAACGACCACTTCGAGCAATTCCTTACAAGTGGTAATCCTCTCATTAGCCGGACCGGAAAACACCCCGTGGCTGGCTGCCGCGTAAATGCCTTTGGCTCCAGAGCTCTTGAGGGCATGGACCGCGTCGACCAAAGAACCCGCGGTGGCAATGATATCATCCACCATCACCACGTTCTTGGCCCTAACCTCGCCTAAAATATGCATGACCTCGGTTTTCTCCGGTGACATGCGTCTCTTATCAACGATGGCCAGAGCAGCGTTTAAGCGCTTGGCATAAGCCCGGGCCATTTTAATTCCACCGACATCAGGCGAGACAATCACCAAATCCCCGATCTGCCGTTCTTTAAAATACTCAGACAAGACATTGATAGCATACAAATGGTCCACCGGGATATCAAAAAATCCCTGCAGCTGGCTGGCATGCAAATCCATCGTCAAGACACGATTGGCACCGGCCGCGACAATCAAATTAGCCACCAGCTTAGCGGTGATCGGTACCCGCGGCTGGTCCTTGCGGTCCTGGCGCGCATAGCCGTAATACGGAATAACGGCCGTAATCCTGTCCGCAGAAGCGCGGCGCACAGCGTCGATCAAAATCAAAAGTTCCATCAAATTGTCATTGACCGCCGGACAGGTCGGCTGAACGATAAAAACGTCTTGTCCGCGGATATTTTCTCTGATATGCACACGGATTTCGCCTTCGCTAAAACGCCCGACAAAAACCTCGGTCTGTTTAATTCCCAGCTTCTGACAAATCTCTGCCGTCAGAGCGGGATTGGCATTTCCACCTAAGACCGATAATTTGCTCATAACATTCCTTTATCTCTTTAAAAAGATTGCTTCGCTTCGCTCGCAATGACACTAATCTCTTCTTTTTATGACCCGTGCCGGAACACCGACAGCCACCGTCCCCGCTGGAATATTCTTGTCCCTGGCAACAACTGAACCAGCCCCGACTATCGCCCTGGCGCCAATCCTGTTGGGCGCCACTAAAATCACATCTGAACCTATAAACGCTTGCGGCCCGATAAAAGTCTTATTTTTATGCACACCGTCATAATTAGCAGTCACCACACCAGCGCCGATATTAACTCCCTGGCCCACCGTGGCATCCCCTAAAAACGAGAAATGCTTTTGCATAACTCCCCGGCCAATCATTGTCCTTGATACTTCCGTGAAATTTCCTATTTCAACCCCGTTGTCAATACAAGTGCCAGGGCGTATACGCGCCATGGGACCGATACTACAATTTTTACCGATACGCACATCCGTGTGAATAACGGTCATCGGATGTATGACCGTATCCCTGCCAATCGACACACCTGCTTCAATAAAAGTAGTCAGAGGATCAATGACAGTCACCCCTGATAACATATGCTTACTTAAAATCCTCTTGCGGATAATAGCCTGGGCAAGTGCCAAATCTTCCCGGGTATTGATCCCAAACGCGACAGTCTCATCCCGGGTTGTAAAGGTCGTGACTTTTTTACCCTGCGCCAACAATAATTCAATGACATCCGTTAAATAAAATTCTTTTTTCCCAGGATTGAGCTTAACTTTTTTTAAAATTTCAAATAAATTCCGTGAATTAAAACAATAAACGCCGACATTAATTTCTTTAATTTTATCTTCAGTGACAGAAGCATCTTTCTCTTCACGGATGGCCTTGATGCCGCCTTGTGCCTCGCGCACGATACGTCCATAACCATGAGGACATTCAATGGTTGCCGTTAATACGGTGGCTGAAGCTTTGGCGTGATGGTGTTGTCTTAGCATAGCAGCAACGGTGTCTTTAGAAAGCAATGGCGTGTCCCCGCAAAGAACTAAAATCGTTCCTTGATAATCCTTCAGATAAGAAGCACAACGATTAACCGCGTTCGCTGTGCCGCGTAATTGATACTGTTGGACAAATTGAACGCCATCACCGACAGCATCCCTTACTTTTTGGGACCCATGCCCAACCACTACATAGGTTTTCAAAGAACGCAAGCTTTTTGTAATATCCAAAACGTAATCGAGCACCGGCTTGCCGCATACTTTGTGCAGCACTTTAGGGATCCCTGATCTCATCCGCGTGCCACGGCCCGCCGCTAAAATAATCGCTTTAAAAATATTCCCTGTTCCTTGCTTGGCGCTATGTTTCTTGAAGTTCGAATGCTTCATATCAATTGCCCAGTCAGGACTCGAACCTGAACAACGAGATCCAAATTCTCGGGTGCTGCCATTACACCACCGGGCAGGATCATCTTATAAAGTGCTGACCACAAAAACCTGAGTGTAACGCCTGTCGAATTTCGCCCGGAGGCTTAAAGCATGTTTTTGTGACTGTACACAAGCAAAAACCGACGGGCCGCTGCCGGAAAAACAGACACCGGTGGCTCCAGCGTCGAGTAATCTATTTTTTATATAAATAAAATCAGGCCTTAACGACAAAATAGCAGGCTCCAGGTCATTAGACAAAGCCCCTGCCAGCCGTACAAAATCCCCTTTTCTTAAAAAGGGAAGCAAAATATTAACATTATCCTTTTTATTTGTCAATTTTAATTTAAGACGGGTAAAAACATCTTTGGTATATATTTTAACCCGAGGCGTGACAAGCACATGCCATAATTTCGTCTTGACGGCCAATGGGCTTATAAGCTCTCCGCGCCCTGTGCCCAACGCGTAAGAAGTATCATATAAAAAGAAAGCCACATCACTGCCTAGGCGGGCTGCATAGCTGACCAAGTGAGCGTTGCTCAAGCCTATTTGCCACAAACGGTTTAAACCTGATAAGACAGCAGCCGCATTGCTGGAGCCGCCGGCCAAGCCCGCAGCCACGGGTATATTTTTTATAATATTTATATCTAACCCTTCTGAAATAGAAAAATCGCGGGACAGCATCATCGCAGCCTTAAAAGCTAAATTCCTTTGGTGTAGTGGCACATGAGGATGGGCGCAACGGATACTTATTTTATTGCTTTTATTGCGCGTCAGGGTGATTTGGTCAGCAAGGCTGATACGCTCGAAGATGGTCCTAAGTTCATGAAAACCATCAGGCCTTTTTCCCAAAACATCGAGAACAAGATTTAATTTAGCCGGTGAAAGGACTGTGAGACGATCCATTTTTCCAATTTCTTAATTTTCTGTTGAACTAAAATCTGGTGAGGATCTAAATCCAAAGACTTACGCCAATATTTACAAGCCATGGTGTACTCATTTAAGGCCTTATAGACATCACCGATATGATCATAAAGAACCTCATCTTCAATATACGTCTCCGCTCTCTGCAAAGCTATCAAGCTTGTGGGCAACATTCCTTTTTTATAAAGCGCCCATCCCAAACTGTCGTAATAAGCACCGTTGGCCGGATCAATCTCTATGGCTTTGCGGATCATCCTGATGGCCTCATCTAAATGAACACCATCCTCGGCATACACATACCCTAACGAATTAAGCGCCTCGCTATTTTCAGGCTCAATTTGCAATACTTTGCGGAATACCCCTATGGCTTGAGCAGGGGCTTTGCTATCGACATATACCGATCCCAATAAACAAAGAGCGGTTGTATTGGCTGGGTCGGTCCCCAAGATTTTCAAAAATTGCTCAATGGCTTGGACGTATTTTTGCTGGGCATAATACAATTGGCCTAAATACATATAAGCGTCTGTATTAGCCGGATCATTGTGGGCGGCTGTTTTAAGAATAATTTCATATTCCGAGGCTGCCAATTCGTATTTATGTTCTGAAGAATAAATAAGGGCCAACCAATAATGCGCTTGGGTGCCCTGGGGGGAAAGACGTGTCACCGCTTTTAACTGGACAGTGGCTTGCCTGACCTCACCAAGGCGTAAATAATAAGCCCCCAGTTTTAATCTGGGGGCGGGTTCCAAACCATTAAATTTTACGGATTTTTGATATTCGCTTATCGCCTGTGAGCTTTCACCATTTAGATCGTGTAAAACCGCCATGATGTAGTGCGCCAGGCCAAGGGCTTTATCGTTTAGTCGCTTCGCCCCCGAAGCGTAGGAAGGGCTTGCGTACGCCAACAGCGATAAGAATAATACCATTCTCAACGCAAATAGGTACGCCCCCCCAAGCATACGTATCTCCTCTCTTTCCCGCCAAACGCGCCTTTTAAATAACTTTACGACGCCTTGAAGCAATTGGGCCTTTTAGGGAATATTTAACGGGTGGCTCTCTTTTTGAGATGGCGTAAGGCTTTGCGTAATTTTTTACGCTTGTGGGTCCGAATCTTGATTAATTTCCTTTTTCTACCGCAGGGCATAAAGTGTACCTTCCTTCCTTAATATATCAATTTATTAAGCGAATATTCAATAATCCCTTCGGCCCCTGCTTTTTTGAGGGCCGGGATAATTTTACGCACAGTGCCTTCATCAATAACTGTTTCCAAAGCCACCCATTGATCACTGACCAATGGTGAAATAGTGGGATTGCGCAATGCCGTGACTGTCTTTAAAATCTTATCCAAATTCTTGCGCTGGACATTCATCTTAAGCCCCACCATGTTTTTCGCCTGCAGGGCCCCTTTTAACAGCATAATAATTTGGTCCATTTTCATCTTTTTCCACGGATCTTTAAGGGCTTTTTTATTGGCGATAAACTGTGTCGTGGATTCACACAAAGTGTCGATGATGCGCAGTTTATTGGCACGCAGTGAAGACCCTGTTTCAGTGAGCTCGACGATGGCATCCACTAAACCCGTAGCCACTTTAGCCTCGGTAGCACCCCAAGAAAATTCCACATCAGCCTTGACTTTGTGTTTGGCCAAATATTTTTTGGTGACATTAACAACTTCAGTGGCGATTTTCTTGCCTTGCAAATCTTTGACTGCTTTAATAGAGGAAGCTTCAGGCACCGCTAAAACCCAACGGACCTTACTGCTGGTTTGTTTGGCATACAAAAGTTCAGCCAGGGAAGTGACGTGGGAAGAATTTTCCTCGATCCAGTCAGCGCCCGTAATGCCGCAATCCAGGGTCTCATCTTCAACATAACGGGACATTTCCTGGGCGCGCAAGAGCACCGGAGAAATTTCCTCGTCGTCAATTTGAGGAAAATAGGAACGGGTGGAAACCATCACCTTAAAGCCCGCCTTCTCAAACAAGGCGACGGTGGCATCCTGCAAGCTGCCTTTGGGCAATCCTAATTTCAATTTTTTCAAGATTCCCTGTTCTTTCGGAGTCGTAACGTTTAAAAAATTGCGTTAACTAAGTAGCCGCAAATTATAACAATCAAAGTCCTTCTTGTCAAACTACTTTGACTCCGCTATAATGCCACGATTTTAATTCAACTAAGGGGTGAATATTCCCTGTTCCTTCGATGTCGTAACCTTGTGTGGAGGTAGCTATGCTTGAGGTGTTACGGAAAAAAGGTGTCAACAAAACCATTCTTTGGGTCATCGCTATCATCATCATTCTTTCCTTCGGTGTTTTCGGTACCGCTTACCGCTTGGATAATACCGTCAACAGCACCGGCACGATCTACGGGCATAATGTTAGTATCAAAGATTTCCAACAAGCCTATTTGGACGCCCGTGACCAGGCCATTAGGATCTACGGCGATGAATTTTTTAAAAACAGCAATAAAATTGATTTGGAACAAGAAACCTGGGACCGCCTGATTTTGTTTAAAGAAGCCCAGAAACGTGATATTCATGTGAGCGATCAAGAAATTGTGGCCTTCATTGCCACAATTCCGTTTTTTCAAAGAAGCGGACAATTTGATCAAACGCTTTATGAAAAAATTGTACAAAATCCAAACGTCTTCGACCGCTCCACACATGACTTTGAAGAAGGCGTACGCAAACAATTGATCATTAAAAAACTGCTCGATGCCGTGGCTCCTGAGGTGATATTAAGTGATGCTGAATTAAAAAAAGTATATCAAAAACGCAACGAAAAAATCACCCTGGAGTATGTTTTGTTTAACGCCTCGGATTTTGCCAAGAACGCCGTGGCCGGCGATGATGAGACAAAAACATTCTATGAACAACACAAAGAACAATTCCGTTTGCCAGCCTCCATTGTCCTTAATTATGTGCAGACCAAGGACAAAGCTTTGGCCGTATCTCTTTCCAAAGAGCTGACACCCACCTCTAGTTTTGCCGCTGTGGCCAAACAATTAAACCTCGAGGTCAAAACCTCAGCACCGTTTACCCAGGAGGCGCCGATTTTAACCTTTGCCTCCAATCCCGATAACGTTGGGAACTTTTTTAAAATGAAACCTGGTGACTATTCGCTTCCTCTGGAAGCTCCGGACGGCTGGCAAATCGTTCAACTTAAGGAAAAAAATGATTCTGCCATTCCTGCTTTGCAAGATATCACGGCACAAGTCAAAGATACCGTGTTATTAGAAAAAGGATTTGCCCTGGCCAAGACTCAAGCTGGTAAGTCTCTCAAAACCCTGACTGAGGCCTTAAAGACCAAGGATTTCAAGACAGCAGCGACGGGCCTTGGACTGAACTGCCAAGAAACACCGGCCTTTGGCCGTAAGGACTATATTGCCAACACGGGCTTAATTGAGGAGTTCCAGCAGGAAGCTGACGAGCTTAACGCCGATAAGAGATTAAGCGAAGTCACAGCCACTTCTCAAGGACCGGCCATCATTTATCTGAAAAAAATGGAAAAACCCGAAGACGGACAGTTTGAATCAGATAAAGAGAATTTCAGGCAAATGTTTAGCGCCGAAGGACGCAATCAAATCCTCATTACCTTCATGTCTCAACTACGCGCAAAAGCAGACGTGCATAGCAAAATCAAACACCAATAAACTTTAATTAGTCGCGTTGATCCCTAAAAATTGATGGAGATTCTTTAAAGGCTGGATATTAATGATCACTGGCACAAAGCCGGGTGCGTCTTGCAATTGCTGTAACATGTCAGGGTCGATAAGGAATTTGATTCCATTGTCATTCCCACGAAAGCGGGAATCCACTTTCACCTGTAAATTCATTTTGTCGGGATTAAAATCAACCCCTCCCGTGTTCTTCACTTCTCCTGCTTGTGTATCCTTTCCCTTATAACTCCACCCCTCCAAACCCGGCCTTGGGTCAATGGCCTCGGCAATACTTCCGTCGGTATCGATGGCCTTGATAATATAAATATGCTTTGCCTCTCGAAGATACTTAAAATAAATCAATAAATTTCTTAATTTCTCTTGTTCATTCTCAAGGATATTTTCTTTAATTTGCCCATCCCTTAACAAATGAAAAAGAACTAACCGGTTAGGCAAGTCCCAATCTGTATTATTGGAACTCCTATCTTCCAAAACAAAATGATAATTGATCGTCCTCATAAATCTCCGGACAACCGGGTCTTCCGATTGATTTTGCTTTTCTTGGAATTCTTTCCAGCGGTCAATAATTCCCTCAAGTTGATCATATTCAGGCTGCTTCTTTTGTAAAATATTATCCGTTCTTTCTAAAATATTTGTAAGAAGGTCCCCATAGTTACGAGCTAATTCCCTGATTTGTTCGGTATTGGGTATTTTTTCAGGATCACCTTGAATTTTAAATCTATATTTTTCTAAGCTGGCAGGGTCATTGGCCATCGCTTGGTCTGCCTGTTTATCAAACTTTATAATAAATTTCTCATAATCATTCAACCACCCTTTATCCGGGCTCTCTAACATTTTTTTTACCACGGCAATGGCCTTCTGGGGAGATCCTGTTTTCTTCACCATACGCATAGCCAGGTAATCGCCCAAAGAATGGGGAACAATTTCAATATCGGGAAATAAATCTACCTTTTGGCTTGACCCTAAAATTTCAATTAACATTGTTCTGACAAGGTCCGGATTTTGCATCAAAGCGTCGGTTTTATTTCTTGGTTTCTCAGGAAAATTGTGTGACCAAATATATATAAGACCTAAACCAGCATCTTTTTTTATACGATTCTTATAAACCTTATCAATGTTTAATGTTTTTAGCCTATTAAAAAATCTTTTTCCAATTTTAGAGTAAGAAATTTTCTCCCCTAAAGCGATTCTCGCTAACGAATCAAATGTTTCATTAACAGAAGAATCCGTAATCGATGTTCCCGCTAAATAAGTCCAAAATAAATGGCCAACCTCTGCAATAATTCCTGACCTCCCATCTTTAGGCCGAATAAAAACCATATGTTTATGTTGTTTGGATGTAACAGCACCGAATGCGCTGGTGTTAGTATTTTTCAAATATCCCTCGGCTATTTCATAAGCAATGTATGGGAGCTTATCCGCCTGTTTAAAAATTTCTTCCATGACCCCAGGCCCATTTTTTTTGAATGGACCCACAGCTAAAGAGCGAATTTTCCCTTTTCTAAATTCGTTTAATAAAAACGATGCATTAGTTAATCGTCTTTTTAAACGGTTATTAACGTCTTTAGAATCTTCTGCTTTTGTCACTAAGACCGATTTTTTAATTTCTTTAATTTGTCGGGGTTCAAGAAGATATTTAGCACCCAACTCGTCAATGACCTTGAACACATCCCTCTTTATTTCTTGGTCTTCCAAATGACCCAAATTGTCGATATAACTTAAATAGTTCTGAGCCTCTTCCAGATTATTATTTTCTTCTTCTTGAGAATTAATTAAAAAATCAAATGCATAAGCAAATGCCATTATTTGATCAGCATGTTGTCTAAAGTGATCCAATAATTTTATCCTAAGGGTGTCATCAATAAATATAGTGTCTTTTTCTTCAGGTTCCTGGTCTTTTACTGTTTTAGCCCACTGATCAATGTCATCCGTATACTGAGGGAATAAAAATAACAGCCTTTCTTTCAAGCTATTTAAATCAGAAAATTGTGTTCGTCCTTCTTCTAAAATAGCCTTGGTTTTAACTAAACCAGCAGCTAAAGATATTCGTGTTCTGCCTTTGTCTCTAGCTAAATATTGATATGTCTTTTTAAAATCGCGGATTGGCCATATATCTGCAAAACTTGTTTTCTGGGAGACTTGCCCCATATCAACTGTAACAATGGCTTCATTAGAACTGCCATCCGGAAGAGTATTGACAACACTCATCACTCCGCCAATATACTTCATGGTAGTGTTATCCGACATCGCAAAATCAACTCCGCCCGAGAAATACTTCCTTGGGATGGTTTCTTGGGTCATAGGGTCAGACTCTTCTTTAATGTAATTGAAAACTCCTTTTTTGAAGGCTTGGAGATAGCGTTGGTAAATGCCTTCAAGGGGGAGGGAATTTCCATAGCCAATCCCCTCTACTTTATTCTTATCCGCATACACCTGCTCTAAAAGACTGTCTTTGATTTTCTTCTTGTACCAAGTTGCAAGGATTAGGGAATTGTAGACTTGACGAAGTTTAGCAAAATTTTTGTCTTCATTGACTTCTTTGGTTAATTCGGGGATGACGATCTCACAGACGATTTGGGAACCAAGGGTGTTGATGTCGTTCTTGTTCTGGATTCCCGATTTCATGGGAATGACACTATTTTTCTCAAGCGCCAAATAATCCTGCTCAAGCATGACTTTCAATTTGCTTTCGACAACGTACGCTGTACCTGCCTTGGCATTTTCATACACCACCGCCTTCTCTGGAACTATCCATACCTTATTAAAAGTATTAACCGGAACATTGGTCGTACCAAATTTCTTCGCGGCCTCTGCGTAAATACGTTTCCAGAACTTCTTGCCTATCTTATCTTCGGGATAAATCAAACTAGCAGTGATTTGTTTGAGCATGTAATCTTCAGCCAATAAATCACGGCCCATTTCAGTCAAGCCGAATCTTTGAGGGATAATACGGTCTTTTTCGTAAGGTGAGAGATTGACCCAAAGGTCTTTTTCAGGAATGGTTAAAGAGGCAAAAAAATATTTGATTAGGCGGGTGGCTTCGGATTTTAGTTGTTCTTGATTCTGGATTCCCGCTTTCGCGGGAATAACAGGGCTGGAATCGCCTTGATCTAAAATGAAATCGAAACGGAATGGATTATCAGGATGAACTTTTATACCTTTTAAAATAGGAGGGTCAAGCGGCGGGCTTAAAGGCACCATGACCCCGGGAGCCGGAAATTCAAACTCCTGGGCCTGGACACAAGGTATGGGCCCAAATGTGTTAGCCAAAAAGGCAAAAATCAGCCCTGGGGCTATAATACCTCTTAGATTTAAATTCTTTCTCATATGGAAAGTATATACTACCCTTCTAAACAATGCTAATTTTTGGGAATGTGCTTCAAGGCAGAATTACCGGCTTCTAGCAAAACTTATTTAACGCCGAAATAATTTTCGTAATCTGAAGGAAATTCGTGGGTCACGCTGCGGATAATACCTTTTTCATCAATAAATATTAAGGTCGGCACTCCGATGAGATGATACGTTTCTTGCAGGACGCTATCTTCATCAACGAAGCTAATCAGTTTCATTTGGCGGCGATTAAAATAATTTTTGACGTCTTCTTTAGTCTCTCCCACATCCACCAGGATGATCTTAATACCTTTTCGCTCAATGGACGCAAAACTATCATTGATGGTGCCTAAATCTTTGTAACAATGCGGACACCAGGTTGCCCAAAAAACCAAAATTGCTTTTTTCCCCTGTTGCTCACCGATGACACTGGCAGATGTCCCGTCCGTTTTAGTCAAAACAGCATCCGGCGCTGCCCTGCCTATTAAAGGACTCGTCTGAGTGGATAAATGACCCATGCCCCAAGCTGATGATGAAAAAAATGAAAATAGGACTAAGAAAATTAATCGCATGAAGAGCTGATCCAACGCAGATAATCTTCACTGCCAGCGACTAAAGGCAAGGCGATGATCTCCGGGGTTTGATAACTGTGTAAGGATTTGACTTGGGTTATGACTTTTTTAAATAAAATCTTTTTTGTTTTTAAAACCAGTAAAACTTCTTCGGACGAATCAATTTTACCCTGCCACCAAAATAACGATTGAACGCCTTCTACAATATTGGCACAAGCTATCAATTTGGCTTCTAATAAGCCCCGGCAGATTTTTCCCGCCTCTTTTTTGTCTTTAGCGGTGACTAAAACGACTATGTAATGAATTTTCATAATGTTAACATCATCAAAGATATCATGCGTCCGGCTTTGACGCCGTCGCGTCGAAAAGAAAAATAATTCTTATTACAACAAGTACATATTCCGCTATCAAGAATATTTTCATACCGCACACCCGCTTGCAGCAATTGATCACGGTTGGCGCTTATGGCATCCAAATATAAATGTCCGCCCCGCTCTTTAACATGTAAAGGAAAATAGCCACGGAATTCTTTCCCCACCTGATAACAGCACTCCCGGATGCTTGGGCCCAAAACAATTTTTAAATCAGAAGACTGACTAGCGTATTTCTCCTGCATCCTTTGCACAGTCTTGGCGGCGATCGCCTTGTGAATGCCCTTCCATCCGGCATGGGCCAAGCCTATGACACGACAGCGCGGATCAAAAATAAAAACCGGCACACAATCTGCCGTACGTATGGCAATAGGCAAATTTTTTTCATCGGTGATATAGGCATCTGCATCGGGACAGCCTTTCGATGCTCCCACCCCGCCACGTGCTGCCAGAATATCATCACCATGTATTTGTTTACGCCAAAACACTTGAGGTATGTCCATCCCGCAATTTTTTTGCAAATACGCGCGCTGGCCGACGGTCAAGGGCTCGTCAAAATCCACCGGCGTAAAATCAATCGAGCCATCGCTGGTCAAAGCAATAAGGCCTTGGTCCTTAAAAAATATTTCAGGGCGCATCAATCAAATCCTTGGTCACCTCGGGCACAGCCCCTTCGACATCCAGGCTCGAGGGAATTTTATGGCCCTTTTTGTGGTCCTCAATGCGCTGGATCTTGCCATCTAATTTCTTAAAACTTTTGTCTGTGATTTCCGCATACTGACCGCTGACCTTATCAATCAAGCTTCCCAAATCCGCAAAGCGGCCTTTGAATAATTCATAATCCCTGGTAAAGCCCTCAATAAGCTCAATGATCTTCTTGATGTCCTTTTCAAAACGAAAATGCTCATGGGCCTGACGAACAACGCTTAACATGGCATACAAGGTAAAAGGTGAACAAAGCACCACTTTCTGTTTAAGAGCAAAATCCATAACATCCGGCATTTTTTCCTGAATGAGGCCAAAGACCTGCTCATTGGGGATAAACAGCAAAACAAAATCCAGGGTATTTTCCGACGGATTAATATAATCGCGGTTCTGGATTTCTTTAATACGGTCTTTGACGTTTTTAATAAATTCTTTTTCGTAACTGTCCCGTTGCACGCCTTCAGCCGCGTTGACCATTTGAAGATAATTATCCAAGGGAAATTTGACGTCCATATTGATGCAATGTCCTTGAGGCAGAAGAAAGGTATAGTCCGGTTTGGTCAAGGCGGCATTGACATTTTGCTTGAGATAATTGACATTTTCGATAAGGCCGGCGTAACGGATAATATCTTCAGCCATGCGTTCACCCCATTGCCCGCGCAATTTGACATTGCCTAAAATATTATTCAATTTGACAGTGGTTTCCGCAAGCTTCTGGGTGGCGATGGAAGCATTTTTGAGTTCATTCTCGAGGCTGCCAAACTTGTGGGCGTGGTCCCCTTGGGACTCACGCAGCATTTGCTGATATTTGCCTAACTCTTCTTTAAGCCCAGCGACGGTGTGTTCAATCGCCTGTTTGCGCAGCTCCAGCTGTGAGGCCGCCTCCCCTTGAGAAAGCTCCATCTTGCGCATGAAAAGAACTAAAACAACCATGGTCGCAATCAAAACAAAAATAACAGTAATCCCTAAAAGAATTTCGGGCAACGTAATCTCTCCCATTTAATTATTTTACCATTGTGATCAAAATACACATACACTTTATCTTTGGCGAATCTATAAATAGCATAACGGTAAAGCCATCGCTGGCCGCCGTCGCTTAAATCTTTTTTAAGGATGGGCTCGCCAAAAGAACGCGCAAATGAAGCTTTATCTTTATAATCGCTGATATACCTCTTGGCAATGGCCTTTGTCAAAGCATCATAATGATCATTGATGGATTTGACCAAGTGATGCTGATTATCTTTGTTCCGTGAATAATCCCCCAATACCGAAATCTCATCGAGATTTTCAATGATGACACATCCGGATAAACCTAAAAGCGCCAACAACAAATAAGGGATTATTTTTTTCATATTCATATTAGTTTGTCATTCCCGCGAAAGCGGGAATCCATAATAGAATTAATTCTGAATTGGATCCCCGATTAAAACATTCGGGGATGACGAACAACTGTGAGTGTCGGGTATGACGACCATTCGGACTCAAGATACGACCCCACCCACCGCATTAAAACAACTTAAAGATGACGAAGCAATTGGGCCTATCTCATGTCCTCATGTCACTTGCTAATCCTGATTTTTTCTTCTTGTAATTGATCTAAAATCACAACGATGTCGCGTATCCGTTTTTGGATCTCCTTAAGGCGCAAGCCATACTCCTTGATCATATTGGAATCACGGCCAAAAGCATCACTTAAAAACCGGGACTTTACATAGCTTTCCGTTTCCAACTGTTTGCTTTCAGCTTCCAAAGCCCGGCTTTCTTTTTTGATCTCTTCCAGACGCTTCAGGGCTTTGTTATGACGCTGGTGCGCACTCACCAAACTGTCACCCCTGAATGTTTCTACCGGGGATCCAGTCTTGCGTGTCTGCCCGCCAATCTTTTGGATTGGCGAGGTCTCGCCAGCTAAGCTGGCGGAGATTCCCGCTTTCGCGGGAATGACATGGTTGGCGGCTTTTTTCTCCAAATAATAATCCAGGCTGCCATGATAATTTTTAAGCCCGCCGGGCATGACTTCCACAATGTGATTGGCGATATTCTTGACAAAAAACAGATCATGACTGATAAAACATAAGGTGCCTTCGTATTTCTGAAAACAGCTGGTCAAAGCTTCTACTCCATCGATGTCCAAATGGGTCGTGGGCTCATCCAGGCAGATGAAATTGGGCGGGTTGATCAAGAGCTTGGCCAGGATCAAACGGCTTTTCTCTCCCCCGGACAAAACACGAACGGGTTTAAAGACATCATCACCTTTAAAATTAAATACGCCCAACAAGGTTCGCGCCTGGGCCTGCGGCACACTGCGCTCGGTGGCGGACATTAATTCTTCAAAGGCCGTGCGGCCTGGGTTTAAAACATCCAGGCGTGTCTGGGAAAAATAGCCCAAATTCACCTGGTGCCCAAGCTTACGCACACCTGAATCAGGAGGCAAAACCCCGGCGATCATTTTTAACAGGGTGGACTTACCCGCGCCATTGGGGCCGACCAAACACAATTTCTGTCCCTTGGTGATCTCAAAATCCAAACCCTTATAAATTTGCTTCTCGCCGTAAGATTTATCAATTTTGCTCATGGTCAAAACGCTATACCCACTTTCTACCGTCGATGGGAACTCAAAATCCCGGATGGAATGTTTTTCCTGAGGAACACGGATCACTTCCAGGCGATCCAGCATTTTGCGTTTATTACGGACAGCTGAAGCACGGTTAGGCTGGGCATGAAAGCGTTCGGTAAAACGCTCTAACTGTTCGCGTTTCTGCTGGGTGACCTTCTGCTGTTTCTCGAGCGTACGGTTGCGTATGGTTTTGGCTTCTTCGTACGCTTCGTAATTACCCTTGACCTTGGTCATTTTGGCATCTTCCAGAATGATGGTGTAGTTCGTCACATCATTAAGAAAAACTTTATCGTGCGAGATGATAATAAAAGTCCCGTCGTAGCTTGCCAAATAACCTTTAAGCCATAAGGTCGCGTCCAAATCCAGATAATTGGTAGGCTCATCGAGCAGGATCAAATCGTATTTGTAAGTCAACAATTTGGCCAACTGGGTGCGCATCTGCCATCCGCCGGAAAGATGGGTAATGGCTTCATGAAATTCTTCTTCTTTAAAACCCAAACCCGTGAGGATCTTTTCAGCCTTGTGTTCCAGGTCATAAATCCCTTTATGTTCCAACTGCTCCATAATGTCCCCGTAACGCGGGCTGTCGGCTTTATGCTCGTCTTCGAATTTGTGTTTCTCTTCCAACAAACGGCGGATCTCTTCATCCCCGCAAGTCATCTCTTCCATGACCGTGCGATCGGATGCATATTTGGCTTCCTGGGCCATGTATCCGATATTAAGTCCCTTTTGAATTTGCACCGTGCCCGACGTTGGCTCCATCTGGCGTAAAATAATTTGAAACAAGGTGGATTTACCGGCACCATTTGGCCCTGTCAAACCAATACGCTCATTGGGAAAAATACTTAAGGAAACATTGTCCAAAAGCATGCGCTCGTCGAAATTCTTGGATAAATTGGAAATAGTAATCATAAAAATCAATTCTTTAGCAGGAAAATATATCGATGTCAGCCGTCCATACGTGGATTCCCGCTGGAGTTTACCCCCGAATGTATTTGGTCCTCAAACCGGACACTCACAGTTGTTCGTCGGGGGCGGGAATGACATAATTGTTGCACTTCCTGTTTAGTTAAAACTCTCCACTGTCCCTTAGGCAAACTCCCAAGCTGCAGTTTGCCCATCGACAAGCGGCACAAATACGTAACATAATGGCCGACGCTTTTGGCCATCATGCGGATTTGACGTTTTCGCCCCTCATTAAGGGTGATCTTAAATTCGGTATCCGTGCCATTATACTTAACTTCCATAATACGGCAAGGAGCAGTTTTTTTACCGTCAACGATGATCCCGCCTTCAAATTTGGATTGTTTGGATTGGGTCAATTCCCCTTTGACACGTACCAGATACGTTTTATCCGCGTGAAATTTAGGATGGGTCAAGTGATAGGCCAGGTCCCCGTCATTGGTCAATAATAAAAGCCCCTCGCTGTCACGGTCAAGCCTGCCCACCGGCGCTAAATGACGCATGGACGAAGGCAGTAAGTCCATCACTGTCTTGTCCGCGTGCACATCATCCTTGGTGGTGGTGAAACCCGCAGGTTTATTGAGCATCACGCAGGTATATTCTTTGGCACCGATTTTTTGATCATCAACCGTGATCTCTTCGCTGCCTTGCACCGGTGTGGAAGGTTCTTTGACGATGCGGCCATTGATCTTCACCCGGCCTGCCTGAATAATGTCCATCGCATCCCGACGGGAGCAAACACCGTTATGTGAGAGGAAAACTTGCAAACGCATATTATCGCTTATATCACTCTACCACTTACCACTCTACCACTTTTATCCCTTATCCCTTTGCCTAAGGGCTTCGTAAAGGATGATTGCCGCTGAGATAGACACATTCAAAGAGTCTGCCAGGCCGTTCATGGGAATTTTGACCGTCAAATCCGCTTGTCTTAGCCAATAATCAGATAACCCCTGGTCCTCGCTTCCCAAAACCAAGGCCCAGGCGCCTTTAAAATCTGCCTGAGTATATAATTTTTGGGCCGCGGGCTGGGATGCGCAAATTTTTATCTTCCTCGATTTTAAAAATAAGGATATTTCCAAAGAAGTTGCACAAACAACGGGAATATTAAAGACGACGCCCGTACTGGAACGAATAACGTTAGGATTATACACATCGGTTTTAGGATCACAGACTAAAACAGCCTCAACCCCCACCCCGTCGCAGGTACGTAACACCGCTCCCAGATTACCGGGCTTTTCCAGGGATTCTAAAACCACCACCAAAGGCTGAGTGGATAATTTTAGATCTTTTAAACTCAAAATGGGTGTCTTAATCACAGCAATAATCCCCTCATGGCGCTCGCCGTAAGCTAACTTTTCCATGACCTTGTCGCTCACCTCAACAGATTCAATCTTTTTGGCAGATAATTGTTTGAGCAAAGCATCTTGTGGGCCCTTAACGTAAAAAACTTGGGACAAGATAATGCCGGCTTCAAACGCGCGCTTGATCTCACGCGCACCGTCGATAATAGTCATCCCCTTCTCGCGTCGACCACGGGCTTCGCGCAAAGCTTGGGCTTTTTTGATCAATACATTTTGTAAACTAGTTATTTTTTCCATATACGCTCCAAAATCATTTTAGGCGTTATAAGCTGTGGCAAAATAATGGGGGCATTAGATCCTGGTGGATAATAGACATAAACAGGAATGCTGTCCCGGCCAAATGAAGCCAAGGCCCGGGTAATGACAGGATCATATTTGGTCCAATCCGCTTTAAAAGCAATGATGCCTTGGTCATTAAAAGCCTTGACCACCTCACGATTTTGCAAAACCAAGCGGTCATTGACCTGGCAGTTAATGCACCAAGCGGCTGTAAAATCTATAAAAACTCCATGCCCCGTCTGGCGCGCTTGACTCACCACCGTCGAAGAATAACTTTGCCAATGAATCTCATGAGCCGGTTTATAAAATTTTGATAAATCCCCTAATCCGGTTTGTATTCCAAACACCCATAATAACCAGATAACACATGCTAATAAAATAAGCCCAAGTGCCTTTTTTAAATGGACCATCCAGGGCCCTGGCCTTGGGATAAAAGATAAAAGAAAAGGAAAAGCGCTCAATAGCACAAAGGGCAAGGCCAGCCCCAGGCCTAAGAATGTAAATATTCCAAATCCGACTATATTCGGCTGGCTTATGGCCACGGTCAGGGCCGTTCCCATAAAAGGTGCGGTGCAAGGGCTGGCCACGATCGTCGTGATGACCCCGCTTATAAAACTGGCCTGATACCCCGCTTGACGAGTCGACAAACCACCAATCGAGGGAAATGAAAATTCAAAAACACCAAAAAGATTAAGGGCTAAAATAAATAAAATCAAAGCCACGATAATGACAAAGACCGGTGATTGAAATTGGAACCCCCAACCAGCAAATTGGCCGGCAGCTTTTAAAATAAAAAGCAGCAAAGCCAATGCCCACACTGAAACCAGGATGCCTAACGCATAAATCAACGAATGACTAAGGGCTATTTTTCTATCCGGATGACGCTCAACTAAATGAAGGACCTTGATCGATAACACCGGCAGCACACAGGGCATTAAATTAAGGAGCAAACCGCCGATCAAGGCAAACAAACACGCAACTAAAAAGGGAATCGATGTGGGCAAATGTTGACGGGTTTGATCAAAAGAATTTTTAAAATGATTAAATGTAATCCCGGAAATATTCGTCACTACGGGCAGGGAAAGATTTAATTCAGCCCGGCCGGGAATACACACCTCTTGACAAGCTACCCAGTTTAGGCGGGCATGAAGATTTACATCTTTGGATGATTGAAAATTCGCATCGACACTGACAGGCACTAATAAAAGGATCTCATGTTCATATCCAAAACTCGTTATTGGCCCAAGATTCAGGCGTTTTGGATACGGCCATTGAATATCACCTGCCCTGATTCCAGGCGGCAATTGCCACTTAATTTTAGGAGCTAATCCGATGGAGTCTCCCGGATTTTGCCAATACACATGCCAGCCATCATCCAAAATCAAATCAAGCCCCACCCAAAATGTCCCTCCAGGGACAACCGCGTCTTGTTCGCTGACAAGCCGCACATGGGTGTGTGCCTGATAGACCTCTTGGCTAAAAACTGGATTAACGCTCCCAAGAAAAAATAACAGTAAAAAGTAAAATTTATTCATATTGATCACTTCAAATATACCACATAATTGAACATCATCCAGAAGTGACAAAAACTTCCTGCCAGCACAAAAAGATGCCATATATCATGAGCGCCGAATTTAGGAGTAAAGTAAATATGCCGTAAATTAAAAATTCCGGCCCCGACGGTGTAAAAAATCCCCCCTAAAATAAGCCAAAAAAGTCCTGCCTGAGGCATGGCTTGAGTTAAGGGAAACCAGGCGATGATAACAAGCCATCCCATAATAATATAAAAAACAAAAAACAAAATAACAAGCCATTTTTCCGGCTGGCGAAAAACTAGTTTTAAAACAATGCCTGTAATGGCCAGGGCCCAATTAATGCAGAATAAACTCCATCCCCAGCTCCCTTGCAAAACAATTAAACAAATCGGCGTATATGTCCCCGCGATCAAAAAATAAATCATCGCGTGATCAAGCTGTTCCAAGGTCCGGTTAACCGCACTGGAAACATTTAAAGAATGGTACAGAGTGCTTACCGTCCAAAGGGTAATTAAACTTAAGCCATAAATACTAAACGATACCACATGCCACGCGCTGCCCTGGGTTGCCGCGCGATACACTAATAGAATAGAAGCTGTGATGGATAAAGAAACAGCAATGACACCAATTAAACTGCGGATGGGATATTTGAGGGTGTTTAACATCTACTATTCAAGCTTTACTCCTGGAATACGGGAAAAGTCTTTTGAATTCGAGGTCATTACAGAATAACGCCAATGCAACGCAGTAGCAGCAATAAAGATATCTTCCATATGGATTAATGACCCTTTCTTTTTAAGGTAAGTATAAATGCCGGCTGCGCGCTCCGATATTTGCGGGGTTATATCTAATATTGTACAAAGACCTATCAACGCTTTTCGTTGTTCTATATGTTTTTCCGATTCTACCCCTCTCAAAAGTTCAAAAACAGTGACCACCGACACCGCGGCTTTCGCTTCTAAGAGAAACCGTTCAACTTGAGAAACATCCGTTTTTCCTTTTCCGGCTAAAAAATCAAAAAGAATACAGGTGTCCAGAACTATTACGTTCTCCATTTCGAACGTCCTTCCTGAAGGTCTTTTAACGCCTTTGTGTGTTCCGTCAAAGACATGCTCCCCTTGAGGCGTTCAACAATACTCTTACGGTCATTGGATTTTGAATGAAAATATTTTTCAAGCGCTTCAATGATGATCTTTGAAAACCCTTTTAAATTACGGCTTGATGCCTCTTGAGATAATTTCTGACGAATATGAACAGGTACGTCAATAGTTGTACGCATATGAACCTCCTTTTGACAATACAAGTATACAATACATGCATGTGCATGTCAATATACTCCCCAATATCATCAATTTGATTTATCTTTCAACATTTTCAAATATCCATAAAGGTTTTAACAAAAATTGAATACTCACCGGGCCCCAGTACCGTGAATCCCAGCTATTTTCCGCGAAATCACTTAATAAAATATATTTTTCCTTATCTAACACACCTTCCTTCTGTTTATAAAAAACCTTCAATGTTCTTCCAGATGAATCTTTATCCATTATAGGATATAAATATTTATTTAATCCTAAAAACCCATTTTTCACAACAAAATAATCCCCAGGAAGTCCTTTAATCATTTTAAGAACCCGAACAGTACCGGTATCGCAATTGCCTTGGGCTAAATAACGTCTATCGATGCCATATTGAGCAATCTCTTGGGTCAAACAAGATGCCGCGTAATCACCTCTTTGGGGAATGCCTTTAATCTTCATATAAATCCCGTAGGGCAACGAATGGGTAAAAATATTAAAATAAATAATGCGAGTAAAATTTAAAATGATTAACCCGAATAAAATCAATAGCAGCCATCGCATTATTTTATCCCTTTTCTGTGTTTATACTATTGGTCCTCATACCGGACACTCACAGTTGTCCGCCGCAGAGAGCGGCAGGCCTGCTGACCCCAATCAATATTTAATGATATATCCCAAAGCTATGGAAGGTTGAACTACATTGTGCGACACATCATTCCCAACAGTGTTTGTATTGTAGGGTTTCAAACTGTCTACTGCCACTGTTTCAGGATAACGTATTGATCCACCACTGGTTGTTGCATCATTCACTAGTATATTAAAATTGTGCGCTGGTAACTCGGGGATTGTCAGATGATGAGTGTCTTCCCCAAAAGTCCCGCTCAATGTTGCGGGCAAAGTTCCCCATTGTGTAATTCTATTGGCAGCATTGACCCCACCCATACCATCAACTCCTACAATGGTTCTGCCCATAATGTCCGGTAGGCCGAAAGTATTAATACCATCTCCGCCGTAAGTTGTTCCTAATACGGCATATAATCCCGGGTAATTCGAAATACTTACAATTTGTCCATTGCACCAAAGAAACCCGGCAGGTAAATTAGTTGAAGCCCATGGTATGATCACCCCTGTTGGCAGGACACTTGAAGCACCTGGCACAGAAGTACTACTATAAACATTATTTCCAGATACCCAATTGCTGGGCAGTAAATTTTGAATGATAGGCAGGACAGCGGTTGGAACAAATGTGTAAACTGTAAATGTAGAACCAGTTGATGACGCATTATAACTATAAATAGATGGAGTAGCTGCATTAACTCCGAACGGGTTTATAGGTTTCCACGATGAAGGTAAATAGTTACCAGCTTGTAAAGCAGCAATGGGTGTCGGATAAACACTGGTATCCGGCCATTTATTATGATCAATATAATAGGCCCTGGCAGCTTCCTGAATGGCGCTAATATCAAGGGCCGTCTTATTGCCGGCTTTTTCAAGATAAGATCTACTTAATACAGGTATCGCGGCTGAAGCCAAAATCGTGAGTATTATGATGACTACCGTTACTTCAAGGAGACTAAAAGCTTTATTGTTGGTAAGTATATTTTTCTTCATCTGACCTACTTTCTCAAATGATTCTAGAGATGTGTCGTTTCCTTAAGTTACATATTAGAATGACGACGTTCATATTCCAGTCTCCCTGAGAACTCATTTGGTAGCCGTTGACTAATTAATATTGTGTCATTAGTGGCACCTGGTGATATTTCTAAAAGAGTTCCTTGATAATAGTTTTGAGCCAGTCCTGATGGTACGGTTGTTAAAATAGTAACTGCATTATTTAGACTATTGATTTGATATTTCCCTCCAAAAGGGGAAGAAGTAACGGCCGCGTACATATAAGTTGGGGATAGATCACCTGGAGTCATGGGCCAGTGCCCTTGCGAATTATAAAAATCCAAGCTTGCTTGAGCTAAAGACATCATTTCGTTAACTGTTTGTTCAAGCTTAGCCTTACTTATCCTCGTTTTATAGCCCCCCATAACCATTGAGAGGACCATAGCAATAATAGCTATAGCGGCCGTTACTTCTATAAGGGTATATCCCCTTTTAGAATGTTCCTGTCCAAATTGAGGTCCCAGCATTGTAAGTCACCGCCTCTGCTGTTTTTTGAATTGCATTATCTAAATTCGTATTATCAATTGCTGAGATATTTGTCATTGACAGGTCGAACTTGGTAGTGTCAGCTGCGTTGACATTAACGGTATAATTTCCACCCCAAGGATTTGTACCTGTTCCGCTAAAAGAACCCGGTAAGAATTTCCCTGTTACTAAAGTTGCGATGGATATTCCAGTACAACTTCCTCCGTTGCTATTGAAATAGCCCATCGCGGCGGTTTGGATTGCCTTGATGCTATTTAAAGCATTAGCAACCCGGCCATTATCAGATACTCCCTTAAATGAAGCAATAACAGCTGACGCGATGATCGTTATGATCACCATGACTACGATCAATTCCAATAAAGTAAACCCTTTTTTACTGCCTAAAGTGTTTTGTAATCCTTTCATTTTGTTCTCCTCTTTTTTGGATTTTATGCTTACTCATTGTCATTCCCGCCCCCGACAAAAACATTCGGGGGTAAACTCCAGCGGGAATCCAGTTCATCAATGTTATGGATCCCCGACAAAAACATTCGGGGATGACAAATCTCTACTTAAATCCGGGCCCTGTACCACTCATCGATGAATAAAGCGGCAAAATAAAACAACTGATGATTAGTCCTAAATATGAAACAGCAATGGTTAATAAGGCCGGGTTGATGAAGGTGATGAGTGATTCAATGGAGTCGCGGGACCTTTGATCGTAATATTGGTAAATTTCATAAAAATATTGGTATAGATTACCCGTTGTTTCGCCTTTTTTAACATTCATGTAGATAAATGAAGGAAAAAATTCATCTGATTTTAAAGCATCCCCCAATGAGTAGCCCTGATTCACTTTGTTTTTTATATCAATAAGCCGATGGGTGACATAATTGGGATGATTGGAATAAATGTTAGTCATTGAGGCGATGATATTAATGCCGCTTTTTTGATAAACATATAAGTTAAGAAATATAAAAACGAATCCGTTCTCTTTTATTAAAGACCCAAGCAACGGCAATTTAAGCACATATTTCATGAGCCGGTCTTTTTTATACTCCCACATTTTTATCAGAATAAAAACTGCGGCTATCAAACCCATTAAAGCTATCCACCAGTAAGATTGCATAAAAGCGGCATATCCTATGATGAATCTGGTGGATAGATTTTCCTCTGCTTGTGCCGGAATAATCGAATTTAATTGAGGTACTAATTTTATTGAAATCACGATAGAGGCCGCCGTTAAAGCGATAAATACACACGCCGGATAAATTAATGATTTAATGATTCTGATTTTATTTTCATTCATAAATTTAAAATATTCACTCAATATAAAGGTCACTTCAGTAAGATTACCGCTTCTTTCAGCGGCATCTAATGCGCTCAGTACGATGAGGGGGAAAACATTTGTATGCGCGAAAGCATCCTTAAAAGAATGTCCGTCGATAATAGATATACTTAATTTTCTAAGAGTTTCTTTTAACAGCGGGTTTGTTGTTTGTTCATTTAAAGAAGTAATGGCTTCCTGGGCCGATAATCCGCTTTTTAACCCTCGTGAAAAATCTTTAAAAAAAGATGACAGGACGTACCCTGACAGCTTGCCCTTTTTAAATACATTTTCAAAATATTTCTTATAATCAGGGTGAATGCTGATAAGATCAAGATCATTAAACTTGACTTGGGTACACACCTCTTGCCTTGCCCCCTTGAGGGTTTGATTGACAATGGAACCCATTTTCGTTAATGATGTGACGTTCCAGTACATATTTTTATCCCAAAACCCGCACAGCTTCTTCTAATGAGGTGACCCCGTCTTCAAGGAGACTTCGCATGTCGTCAAACATTGTCTGATGATCGGGGTCACACAAAAGTAATCTTTGAATCTCCCCTATTAAATCTCTGCCAATCAAATCTTTGATTTTATTGTCTAATAGACACACTTCAGCAACCACAGTCCTGCCCCAATAACCGTTATTACATTTGTTACAACCAACAGCCGCATAAACTGTCTGTGTGTCCTTTGTAAAATATTTGGCTTCAATGGGATCAAGTTCTGATTTAAACGCAGTGGACCCCTTTTTACAATGAGGGCAAAGTTTTCTCACTAATCTCTGGGATACGACCGCGTTAAGGCAGCTGGCGATGTTTATCGCTTCAATGCCTAAATCTTTTAAGCGTAAAATGGCACTTACAGGGTCATTGGTGTGTAAAGTTGAAAAAATCTGATGCCCTGTGATTGAAGCTCTTATTGCTTCAGTTGCCGTTTCATTGTCCCTGATTTCACCTACAAGGATGATGTCTGGATCTTGCCGCAAGAAAGCCCTGATGGCTTTGCCAAAAGTTAATGCCTGATGGGGGTTGACCTGCAACTGGGTCATCAAGGAATGGTTCATTTCAACCGGATCTTCAACAGTTAAAATTTTTTTCTCTACCGTCTTGATGTGATTAAGCATGGCATACAGGGTTGTTGATTTACCGCAGCCGGTGGGGCCGGTAACAAGGATTATCCCGTGAGGAGCTTTGATGGCCTGTTTAATGAGCTTCCAATTGTGTTGGGAATATCCTAAATTTTTAAGAGGGATCGAAGTCCGCGCTTTATCTAAAAGCCTTAACACGATGGAAGGACCATGGATACTGGGAATTTGTGAAAACCGGATATCAATCTTTCTTCCTAAATCTATATATTCAAATTCAAAACTGCCGTCCTGAATTTGATAGTCCCCCGGATTTGCCTTACATTTGGTTAAAATAATATTCGCAATGGATTTAACATATTCCTGTTGAACACAACAAACCGAAGTTAAAAGCCCATCTATACGAAATCTGATCTCCGTTGTCTTGGAAGAAGGATGAATGTGGATGTCACTGCAACGGGTTATTACGCTCAAACGGATTAAACTATCAAGCCAATGAGCTATGGCGTCAGGGTTTTCAATGGCAAGGACTTTGGATGCTAAATTCTTACGGCCTTCTTCAAGGACAATTAAATCCAGGGCATCGCGAACATCTTTTTCAAGGCCTATATAAAACAGAATTTCCCGGGACCCGAAAATATTTTTAAGGCTGTCCGTCATGTCCACGTTGTCTACATAAGAAACGACGAAAATCGGCTGATACCCATTTTTTAATGGAAAGATCTGGTGCTTGATCAAAAAATCAATTCCGACTTTGTTAAACACTTCTACGTTAGGCACATATTCCCCCGTGTAAAGCTTCCATCTTATTTGCAGGGACAGCATTTGGGCGATCTGCAGATCATCAATAAAATTATAATGTTTCAAAATAGACCCAATCCGCTCCTTTGGGTTTATCCTTTTGGTTTCAATACTCAGGTTTAATTCTTCCTGTGTAATGAGCCTGTTATTGACTAATAATTCACCGATTTTAGACATTTTAAACCTGATAATTCCTGACAAATTGCATTTGCTTTTGCAACATAACTTGTATAAAATAAAATTGAACTATGAAATTCTCTATATCCTATTTTCTTTTTCTTTCCTTCCTAATTGTATTAACACCTTTGTATGCTGGTACCCAAACCTTGACCACCTATTACCCAGCACCTGCCGGTTACTATAATAAAATTCAAACAAACTTTATGCAGTTAGGGGCATCCACACTCAGTGCCATTCAAGCGCAGTATAAATGTTCCTATGATCCTAGCTCTGGTTTACCTGCTTGCCCTGCAGGGATTATTTACTATGACACAAACGCCCATACGTTATTCTTTTCTGACGGTACTCATTGGAAATACCTAGTCTCCTCATGTATACCGCTGACACCTTGTTCAGCAAGTCTTAATTGCAATACTGACAGTTGTGGAAATTCTTGCGGAACCTGTGGACAAAATACATGCTCTAATTCTACTCCTGGCACCCCTGGCACATGCCGTTAATCAACGATTACACCCTTTTACGATAATTCATTCTTGAACATAATTGATAACTGTTGTTAGTTCCCGGGGAGCGCTAAAATGTACCTTTACACTTTTATCCGTGACATTCAGGATCTCAACATCCGTAACCGGTCTGTCCTTTTCCTTAACTGAGTAACTTGTACCATCAATTGAAAGAATGGCTTCTTTTCCGGTATCTGTTCCCCCTATGTAAATAATTCTTATGCTAGGAAAACCAGTGCCGGCTTGTGAATTTGAATCTTTAACGTACCCTGCATTTTCTTTTTTTAGTTTGTTAATTTCTGTAAGGGCTTTTTCATTGTCTAATTGAAGATTGATCTGTTCCAACTGCATTTTAAGCATCTTTATTTGCCTTTGCTGATTACGGTCTTTATCCATTTGATCTTTCATTGCCCTCTGTACTAACTCATCTTCGTCATCAGACGGAATAATTGTATTCAAATGTTGCCTAACCAGTTCCGGCTGTTTAAAAACAGACGGAGGCAGAGCCGGTGCCTGGGTTTGATTATTAGGAACATCCGTACTTTTAGATTTGAAATTTGAAACAATGGTCATTAATATCAAAAATCCGGCTATAGAAATTAATATCATTCCCCGTGTATTTATCCTTTTAAATTCCATACAATTCTCCTTTGACGATGAGGACATTATTTTCAGTTAAAATTTCCGATACTTTGAAATCAGTACAATTTTCCAAAAGATAAATATCATTTAAAACTTCGGCCATACCTGTTTCATTTGAAAATTTCTCTACACTAATGGTTATGGGAAGGCCTTTGACGTTCCGGAATTCTGTACCCACATAATGGTCTTCAATGTTTTCATTTTCCTTTGGAACGCCGTTAAAAACTATATTCATTCGCGTTCCACTGTAGATTTCAAACATTTTTCTTTCATTAACAAACAAAGTGAACGCATTTGAGATAGTCTTTGGTTCATTTTTCTTAAACCTTTGTTTTTGGTCAACTTCATCTGAAAGGGCCAAATTTTCGGACACCATATCATTTTTTTGTTTCTTTGTATCCATCGTTTGCGATCTTAACGTAAGGCCTGAATTGATGAAAAAAGCCGTGATGACAACGGCAATAACGATCATTATTTTATTCATAGGGTCACTTTCAAATATTTACCCGGACGGTTTTTAATAAAAAAATCCTTAATTTCAGCATTTTTCAGAATCTTGATCCTTGGAATCTCATCATACAATTGATCATCTTGGGCAAATATATAGGTATCAAAAATCCAATGCTCCTCATGACCGAAGAACTTAAAAGACGAAATTTCGTAAGTACTGGGTAATAACCCTGATACTTCAAAAAATACGCTCGAATAGTTTAAATTTTTTGATTTTTTTAAAGAATCCCGATATATGTGTTGATCTATGGTGTTAAGCGTATCTTTTAATCGCGCATTTTTAAGCTTTTCTCCTTCGAAATCACGAGACAGAAAAGAGTAAGTGATTTGGTTAAATCCAAAAAATAATGCTCCGGCCAGGCAAATACTGATAGAAATGATCAAATACAAGAGTCTTGAGAGCAGCTCTTTCTTTTTACGTTCAAGAATGATCTCTTCATAAATCCTGTATTTGATTTGAGAATCAATGAGTTTCAGGCCTTCAAGCGCGGGATAGCGGTAATCAAGAAGATCGACGGCAAGTCCTGGCTCTGAAAGTTTGATATCTTCAGCCATTTGCCTGTTATTGGTGATGATCGCAAGATCTCCTGTGACGCTTTTACTTGCAAATTCCCCCAATTTTTTGTTGAAGTCAATATAGGAACGCTTGATATCAGGTAAAATGTCCTGTGCGTTGCCGGTATAAATAGTCCTCGTCCTGCTAAATTTCAATCCATCAAAAACAGTTATTAACTTCTCACTACCCAAATCATCGAGAAAAACGATCGATCTTGTCATATCTGTCTGTTGGGTCACTAAAAGACTTCGAATGGCAATGGCATAAGGAACAAAGGCATCGACTTTTGAACTTGGAATTAAAGAATATATGCCCTTAACTTTTTCGGCTTTTATGCCGATCACTTGAAAAATATTGCTATCTATTTTTTCATTGAGAGTGATGTATTCATTCGAATATAACTCCTCGAATTTCTGGGCTAATATACTGTCTTTTTTATCCAAATAATCCTGGGGTGCCGACGCGATCATCACATCAACATCCACACAGCAAAGACGGGCCTTTTCAATCTCTTTGTCATTCCCGCGAAAGCGGGAATCCAGTTCATCCTTTAAACCGGGCCCTTTCTCAATTTTCTTGATGACCTGTCCATCACTGATAAAAATTTCATTATTAAATAATAAATAGTTCATAAAATATTTTTAATTACACTTTTGGGCGTAATAATAATGACTAATTCCTTCTTTTTATTTGACTTTGCTTTATATTGAAAAGCGTTTCCCAAGAAAGGTATTTTGTCTAAGTAGGGGACCCCCTGCAAATGTATTTGTTTAGTGTTACTGATAAGACCGCCCAAAATCAAAGTCTTCCCAGACACGAGCCCAACATTGGTCGTAATACTTTTTGTTGAAACCTGCGGCTCCTGGATTGTCAACCCATTACCAACCGGCACGTTAGTCATGGAATCAAGAGTGTTTACCGCGGCGGAAATATTCAATACAGTTTTATCCTCTTCTATTTTTGCTTCCAATCTCATTGTTAAACCATCTGAAACTTCAGAAGTGGTAACATTGGATTGAGTAACGTTATTTCCTATGGTTTGACCTGTTCCTGAAATATAAGGAATACTGGTCACTTCCTGAATAACGCAGGGAAACATATTGGATACTGTGATCGAAGGCCTGCTCACAACATTCACATCCCCCATTGAATCCAAGGCCTTGAGTACCATCGAAACACCACCGTTAGTTGTCCCACTGCTTGAATCGGGGCCTGTGGCCGATAAAGTCAGTAGCCGTCCACTTAAAAATCCCGCTGAAGAAAAGTTTGTCGCGGCCGTGATATTGTTGAGTCCTTTTAAGCTTTTGGCTATCGCGTTCCAATCAATACCGGTTTCATGATCACTGGATAAGGTTACTTCTATAATCTGGATCTCGAAGCTCTGCTGACGGCTTAAACTTTCATTGATGGTTGAAACCAGGTCTCCTATCTTGTCTAATACCGCGGGCTTATCCGTCACTATAATTGATCCGCTTGCCTTATTAATAGAGTAGCTGCCCTTTTTCGGTGTTATCATTGATTTAACGTTGTTTTCCAGGTCAGTCCATAATGAAAGTTTAGGGGAACTATTTTCATAATAAATTTTTGTTCCTACTCTAATATACTGGTCGTGCTGGTTAGTTGTTACGCTGTTATTGTTGTTATTATTACTATTCGCGAAAGATTCATTGGAAGTCTCATCTTTGAATGATTGGTCCACCGCGGGCATGGTTATATTAAAAATCCTGGTTTCTGTTTCCGTGATTATCAAATCCTCTTGGGACACCTTAAATCCGTAGCCGAATTTATACAGAAGGCTTTTTAAGGCCCTCCATACCTCTATATTCTCGAGAGCGATGGATGTCTTTTGAGAATCAATGTCAGGCGTTGTGATAACGTTGTAACCTGTAACTTGAGAAATAGTAGCAAGGTAAATTTTAAGAGGAAGATCATTGCCTTTTAAGGTGATCTTAAGATTTAATTCGGGTGGTAGATCATTTATTGTTTTTATTAATGGCGTGACTTTAGATGGACTGATATGTTCTTGCTTTTCAATGACGGATTCGGGCAGAGTGTCCATTTTAGCAACTATTGTTTTTTCCTCATTCTTATCTACTAAAGCTGCTATCCTATGGATGATTAGTTTTGTGTAAAAGTTATCCTTGGCGACACATCTTAGTACGTAATCCTCACCTGAAATGCCGTTCATCGTCATTTCAGCAACCTCTGAATCCGTGGGCATTAATTCCAAAGTATCCGGTTTTTTATCGTTCCGCTCAACGACATAGGTATCCGCATCAAATCCCCTAATTACAGCAACGATGGGTTCAGGGAAAATCACGGTTGTCACATGATCTTTTTTAACATGCACGTATATTTCCTTGCCGTCATATAGAAAATCTTTTATTTCCGCGCGTGCGATTGGTAAAAATAATGAAGTGAAAAAAATAATTAGCAATAGCTTTTTCATAATTGACCCCGGAAGATTGATTTTATTGATTTTTCAACAAATAATAATATGCCACAATATTGTTATTTTGTCAAGTAATTTGATTAAACAACAATTATTACGACAAAAAATAACCCCGTCTAAACCTTTTGTAAAGAATCAGACGGGGAAAGATAGAGAAAAGGGGACACTTTAAAGTGTCCCCTTTTTATAACTTTACCACTTTTTTGCCTGTTTTATCTTTGTACACATTACGTGTATCAAAAATTAAGCGTGCCTTCCTATATATTAGATCATAATTGACCGCTGAATGGTCCACCGCCACCACCACCACATCGTACCGTTTAAGTTTCGCCGGTGTTAAATCAATGGCTTTGAGGTCCAATCCAGCCAGTTTGAGATACGGAATTAATGGATCATAATAATCCACTTGGGTTTGTTTTCTTAAGAGTTCAATAAGTCTTATTGACGGCGATTTTCTAAGGTCTTTGACATCTTTCTTATAGGTCACACCCAAGACCAAAACCCGGGCGTTTTTAAAAGATTTGCCTAACATTGCCTTTAATCGTGTGACTGCATAATCAGGCATGTTGTGATTGGTGTCCGCCGCCAATTTGATGAATTTGCAGCTAAAATCGTAATGTTTGGCTTTCCAATATAAATACAATGGGTCTTCGGGAATGCAATGCCCGCCGACCCCCAGCCCCGGATAAAACGGCATGAAACCAAATGGTTTGGTTTTGGCCGCGTCGATGACTTCCCAAACATCAATATTTAACGCATGGCACATTTGCGCAATCTCATTGATCCACCCAATATTGACGATGCGAAAAGAATTTTCTATGAGTTTGGTCATTTCCGCGGACCTGCAAGAAGACACCTGATGCACGCTTTTAATGACCTGGCTATAAAGCAACCCGGTCAAAAATGTACACGTCGGAGTCAATCCCCCAACAACTTTAGGAATTTTTGTTATCACAAAATTTTTATTGCCCGGATCAATGCGCTCGGGAGAAAAAGCGATATAAAAATCCTTGCCTGCTTTTAAGCCGCTTTTTTCCAACTCCGGCTTGATAAGCTCCTCTGTGGTGCCGGGATAGGTGGTGCTTTCTAAAATAACGAGCATATCCTTATGCAAATATTTCGTGATGCTTCTGACCGCGCTGACAATAAATGAAATATCCGGGGTGTATTTGTGCTTAAGCGGAGTTGGCACGCAAATAATAACGACATCAACAGGGGATAATAAATTAAAATCCGTGGATACACTAAAAATCTTCCGGTGGATGATACGGCCTATACGGGCATTAGACACGTCCGTAATATAACTTTTCAAATTCTGAATACGCTCTACCCTTTGGGCATTAGTATCAATGCCCAACACATTAAATCCTTTTTCCGCGAATGCGACAGCCAGCGGTAAACCGACATATCCTAATCCGATCACCGCGACGCGGGCCTGTTTATTAATGATTTTATTTTTCAATTCTCTGGACATATTTTTTAACCTCTTTAATTATTCTTTAGCACCTTTGTCACCATTAACAAACACATCTCGCCAATATTTTGTACCATGCACTGTAGCTTGAAGTGCCAAACCATTCTCAGTCAACTGATAAACTTTCAAACCAGGAGCAACAGCAATGGCTCCACTAGTTGAAGCACCTGCCCCTCCTCCCTTAACGGTTGCATCAGCCTCACCGCCAAAAGACCAACCACTATTTAAGAACCTATTCAAGACTTCCTTATCATTAAAAATAAATACTGCGCGAAAATCCTTGACCCCCAAACCAAAGCCTATACCGCCTTGCGCCATACGCATAAAAGTGTCTTTACCTATAAGACCATTCTCATGAACTATGCCTCTTCCCCCTGTCATGCTTGCTAAAAGCAGATTTACGTTTAAACTCGTGAATGTGGCATATCCTTTAGCGTTCATAATCTCCCAGCGGGCCTGAGGCTGTAATTTGTAAAGATCATCTAAAGTTTGATCTCTACGATAAAACAGATAAGCCCGCCATTCGGCCGCTGTTTTTGGTTTCATATTGACATCGGCAAAAGCAGTTATAGGAATAATTAATAATCCCATCAGAAATATCACCCATAATTTCTTCTTCATCCTTACCTCCCACCTTTCTTTACCACAACATTACTTTATCAAATTCATTTTTAAAAAGAATGATGTTGTGCAGATTTCCATAAAATTTAATCAGAACTATCTGCCCATTAATAATTTAAAACGCCGCCTAACTATTAAACAGCAACAATACCATGTACTTTCGCACAAAAACAATTAAAGCACAAATAAAAAAATCGTAACCTATTCTTTAAAAACAAGCTACGATTTTAATTATCCTTTTGATTCCCCGGTACCAACACGCGGATGTGACGAGTCTGACGTCAGAAAGTTTACTTTCTGACAAAGCCGAGGAACAGACGCCTGTTGGGCTTCTGAATTATTTGGGCACCAAAAATGCGTTAGTTATAGCATCCATTTTATTTCTTACACTTGGGACAGGTGATAAAAAAACTCGCCATTAGCGCAAGTCCTGAGAGCCCAACAAGAATATAGACTACCTTTGTTAATCCAGAGCCTTCGCCTAGAATGCTTGCCACAAAATTATTACCTGTAAGCCCGATCAATCCCCAATTAAGCGCACCGATAATAGCAAAAATGCCTACAATTTTACAAATGATACATGCTTGTTTTAACATAAGATCCCTCCATGTTAAGGGTTAACTTGTATTTGATCGTTACTTTACAGACCAGCCTGAATCACCTTCCACCGGGGTCCCGGAAGGGGCATTAGATTGTAATCGTTTGGCGTATAAACTTTGCACAGCATCAATAGAAGTGCCGTTTTTATCCGCTACGGCCCTGTAAATGATCATGCGGTCATTGTTTTCGCTCTCTACCAGAGCTTGCACAACCTCATTTTTCGAACCCCTGATTTCTACCAGGCCGGACCTATTTTCACCCACCACACCTTTCTGCTCCCAGGATAAGAGATCATTATGCCGTGATTGCCGCCGGGCCACTGCAGATTCAGCTTCAGGGCTTAAATCTTGGGCATACGCATTCCCGACAAAATAATCCAGCAGGCTATGTTTGTCCGAAATTCTTGATGGATTGCTTAAAGGAGCATTAATTTTATTTTCAATTTGATTGATATCATTTTCAACATGCTGATAAACATCCAACCGCATAGAAACATCTAACTTAATGGGCTCTTTGGGCGCTTCCATTTTGACATGAGCGCATCCGACCATTAGAAAAAAAACGCCTATTAATAATACAATACTTCGCATAATTGTTCCTTTTTTAAAAAAAGTTGTGGAGTCTGATTTGAAAATTGCGTTTGCCGGTCTCCCCATTTAAAGCAATTTCTAGCACCACCGTACCTTGATCCATTGATAATTCAATATCACCCACATTATAATGATAATTCTTCAAACTTTCCATTAATAATTCAGCTGACTGATTGGACTGCGTTACAAAATGTTTTAAAGACTGAGTGTCTTTGATGATGACATTCCCTCCTTGCCTGCCGGAGGAAAAATGACCGTTTAAGATTTTGAAATTTTTCCCTCTGCCATTTAAAACCAAGCTGCCGTTGAGCAGCCCCTGGATTTGGGCCCTTTCATTAAGGTTAAAGGCATTGGCAAAATCTGCCAGATCAAGGTTTTTAAAATTGAACCGGGCCGTATATTCCGGTTCTTTTTCTATTGTTACATTAATGTCTCCGTCAATCAGGCCGTTTAACATTTGACCTGATAAGGGCTTGAAGAATACTTTTTGCTTATCCATGCGGACAATGGATTTGATCTTGTATATAACCAAATTACCCCATCGAATTTTATCTATAAGCAAAACGCCGCCAACCATCATCGACCATGGATCGAACCCAACCGAGAATTCTTTGACTGTAATATCAAAATCGTTCTGTCTATGAATTTGGATATCATAAAAAAAGATGGAATGAAAAGATTGCAAACGACAATCTCTGATAAAAACCCTGTCCGCGCCCACTGCTTTTTTGATTTGTTCTTTAACGCACAGGATAATGATCGGTTTGATCAACAATGCCGATATAAGAATCAGGACTGAAAGTGATACCACCAAGGTCGGATAAAAGTTCCTGTTATGAGCTGGGGTACGCAACATGCTGGAAAATTCCGATAAATTGTCGGATAATTTCTTTACCTATATACCTATTCATTTCTGCAATTTTCTCAACTGTTTTGGTGGCTTCAGTGCGCTCTAAAAAACCCTGCTTATTTAATCTCAGACAGAGTTTTCTTATAACATTGTTATCCATAAAAACTCCTATAAGCTAAATGTGTTATCCTTTGGATCTTTATCAGCTTTTTGAAGGCAGGGACAGGGAATTCAAACCTTACTACGTGGCGCATATGAAAGCTCAAACCCTTGCCCTCTTAGATGAGGACAAAGGTTCGAATTGGTGTCAATGGTGGAGGTGCCGGGGCACGCAATCTATTCATTTCTGAATAGCGTGGACTATTTCTTCACCCTTAACTTCGACAGTTAAGGAGCCTGGCGTGTTATAGGAGACGTTAATTTGTCGTTTATTCAACGACAGGGTCTCCTATCCCCTCAATATTATTGAGGAAGTCTCTGCAGGGCTTGCACCCCTCAAGATTACCCTTCCCATAATAAATATGGAATTAAGGGCTTCCTTGATGTAAGCCAAGTTTTTCATCCTGAATTACTTCAGGAGTCGACTCTTTTGAATCGAACCCGGGTCCTTGAGTCTCGTAATATAAGCGTCTACATGTGTAGTTTGTCTATTTGTGTCTCGTCCCTCACCCTCCGACAAACAGGATTGTTTCGGGACCAGCCTTTAAAGGTCTCGCTTCCATGCTAAAGGCAGACATGAAAGCCAGCCTGCTTTTGACCGTTTATCCCACTAGCAGGTGTTGCAAGTAAACGGGCTTAGTTACAGTGTAACTAAGACTTAGACAGCCATTCCGAACGCCATTGGCATAGGAACCGGTGCAACAGGCGCCTTAGCAACAGCAGCTTCGAAATCGCTGAACATTAACGGTTTAACGTTAGCGTTTAATTTGTGCTTAGAGTGTTTTACGAGGCCTACCAAGCTTCCTCGACACGCGACCTATACCCGACTAACACAAGTCGAAACCAATCACCCCCATAAGAAAGAACAGACAATCATACTATACCTCAAAATTAAATTTTTGGCAAATTATCCCTTCAATGCAACTCTCCAATGTCCCGGGACCCAAACATAGCCGCCATCCCTCCATACCCAGTGTCCCTTTATCCAAACTGCGCCAACATAAGGGGCTGGGCCAACAAATTCTACTTGCTCTGCAGGAGGAGCTGGAGGCGAGGTCCTGACATAGATGACCCTCCTAAAACAGCCGCTTAACAACGGGATTAAAATAACTACTGCTATAATACAAAAAACTTTTTTCATATGCTCCTTTAAAAAATATTGGGAATAGGAGGACTTTTCCTGTAACACATTACCAGGAAAAACACCTCCTCTCCTCCCTGTATACCCACTGCTATTAGTTGTTTGTTCTCGTTGTACTGCACGAACCGTTGGAACAAGTACGGGTAAAATTATACGATTCGCCATTGGCCCATGTCCATGTTTTTGAAACATTGCCACCGCCTGAACGGGTGACTGTTTTCGTGTACGCCTGCGCACCATTGACCAAGAAAAATGGTACGATCATAACTGCCATAACTGCTAATCTGATTGCTGTTTTCATACTGTTCTCCTTTGTTGTGATTATGGTTTTGGGAAGTCTTTGTTTCAACTAATTATACGTAATGGCTTGGCAAAACATCCCCAAAAAATTACGTAATATTTATAATATATAAAAAGGCGCCAGGGCATAAAAACCCTGTAACTTGAAAAGTGGCAGGGGCTTATGAGATGCTTGGTCAGTTATTCTGCGGCTGCAAATCTCTGTAGTTTTTCAATCTTTTTAACTATAATTTGACGCTGCTCAAATGTGAGTCCTTTTAAAAATGGCTGAACTTGTTGTGAAACAAACCCTAAATATTTGCTTCTTGCCTCAACCATGCTTCCCAAAAGCTGGCTTATTCTTTCATAGTCAGGATTAATTTTAGACAATTCGGTACACAATTCATTTATGTCCTGGGTATGATTTTCCCTACGGTATTCCCGGATCGCACGGCTCAATACCCACAATTGCCTTTTCTGGTCCCTTGTTAAATTAAGATTCCTTACAATACTTTCAATGCGCCCTCTGGGCGTAGTGAGCTTTCGGGCTGTTAAAAATATGGCCGCATAACCGCTCAAAAAGAGCAGATTAAAGCAAAGCGATATGATCAGCGCTATTCTCAAAGATTTTAGTTTGTTGTTTTCCATAAATAAACCTCTTTCAGATGATACTGATATCTTGTATGCCCAATAAATCAACAGCTGACTCCACCAGATTATTTGATTTCCCTGAAAAAATCTCCATGGCAGGGGACATGGCAATTTCTCTGCCAAACTTCACCCCCGTAAAACAGGAAGTAAAAACCAACAGTGGAACTACTCCCCATGCCAGGCTTTTTTTCGGTTGAAAAATAAATTTCCAAAAAACTAGGCTGTTTTCATTTACTTCCCCAAGGCTTCCAGTGACAAAATCTTTCGCTTTTTGCTTGAAATTAAGAGGAGCTTCCTCCATTTCAACGGTAAGAAGCGGGCGCATGTCCATAAGTTTTTTCAGGCAGGCGGGACAGTCAGACAGATGCCCTTCGATATGATCTTTTTTTCTCCATAACTGCCTTCCATCTAAATAGGCGGCCAGAGTATTGTCATCCAGGCAAGGAGTTTTGCCCCTGGGGATTATTTTTTTAAAATAAGACCAGAGTTGCTGTTCTTCTTTGTTTTTTCCGTTTTTTTCCACTGCATTAACCTCCCCTATTCTTCCCTAACATTATATTATACGTAAGACAAAGGCGAAACATTCCAAAAATTTACTTAAAAATCACCTTTCTTTACTAAAATACTTACGTAATGCTTCCAATGCTTTATGTTTCGTACTGCGGATAGTCTGCTCGTCTACCCCCATCACTTCAGCAGCTTGGGCCACATCCATGTCCTTTTCATAAAGAAGTTCAAGCACGAGTCTCTGGCGGCCGGTAAGAAGATGTTTAGGAATATTTATCGGAATAGAAACCTTGTTTTCATCACTAGTATCGGATATTTCCAAATCATCAATTTGCTGGTGCTGGGGAGGAGATTTTCGCAAAAAATCAATGGCCGTACTTCGCGTGACAATGGTCAGCCAGGTGCTCAATGAGGCTTTGGCGGGATCATAGGTTCTCAATAAATGATATTCATCTTTAATGAGCCGGACGAATACCTCCTGAAAAATCTCATTAAGATCCCAATCTTGGACCTGTTTTTGGTAGAGTAAAAGGATCTTACGAATAACGGAATAAATCAATGCGGAGTACTGCTCAACAAAATCGTCCCATTGCGGCTTGCCGCCTTCTAACAGTTGTCCGAGATCAATATTATTTTTTTTGATCATCACGTTGTCCGTGTGGCAGGGCCTAAGATTTGCTGTGCCGCATAAAAAATTCTACGATCTCTTTGGTGGCATTAAGATTGCCGCTCGTATGACCTGTTACTCTTAACCGCCCCGAGTACGGCGGCCATGTATGCCCTCCCCCGTGAACAATGTATGAAATGACCTCATAGTGGCCATTGCAACCGGTAAATGTTTGCTTCTCGATCCATGTCCCGTCATCAACGATCGACGCAAGACGTTCGGTGGCATAATTAAGAGAACATCCGTCCGACTTTGCAAATACCTCAATAGATCCTTCATGAGACGATCTTGGGCCATGGTCACATAAAGGGCTTCTGATAGTAGCGCATGAATTGCCACCGTTAAAGGGCATTAAAGGGTCGTCTGTCCCGCTGATCGTCAGAATAGAAATTCCCGAAGAAGGAGTGGACTTGCCATAAAACGGCAGAGGGATGTTCGCGATGACAGGAGCCACGGCGGCGAAAATATCCGTGGCTTCTATGGCCAACCGGTAGCTCATCATCCCGCCGTTGGATGAGCCGGTTACATAAATTCTCGCCCTGTCCAGGGTGATACGTCGGGCGATATCATCGATCATCGCGCGGATAAAATGTACATCGTCGATCCCCAGCCTGTATGATTCAATCGTCTCCCGCCCATCGTTCCAATTACCGGGACGGCGTGCCCCCGGAGAAGTATACGCATCGGGGTAGGCCACCGCAAAACCATAGCGCCTGGCATAGGCATCAAAACCCACTTTGCGCATTTTCTGGCCGGTCCCGAGGCCGCCATGCAACACAATGATCAACGGCAAAGCTTTATTTGTATAGCCATCGGGAACATAAAGAATATATCGACATTCTCTGCCGTCCACGAAAAGAGATGTATAGTTGCTATCTTCTTGAGTATATTGTGAAAAACCGGGAGGTGCCCATGACAACAGGACAAAAACGGCAAAAAAACAATTGATTGTATATTTTCTTGATCCCATCGTATGCCTGCCTCTTTCAGTTAAATCTACATTAAAGTAAAATGAGCGTCATTGTCCGCTTGCGCATCTGCTTGGATCACTTTCTGTTGGAACCATTGTTTTATCCTTTCCTGACGTGTCTGTCCTGAAAATAAGCCCTGGGCGTGCACAGTCGATGCTCCTAAACTAACTGTCAGCAACAAAGCTAAAATGCGCTTAACAGACCTGTCTATTTCCCTTTTGATTTCGCGCTTCTTGATATCTTCGCGCTTATCATACAATTTTTTACCTTGGCCCACCGCGATTTCCACCTTGGCCCAGCCTTTTTTGTTAAAATAAATCTTGGTAGGGATAAGTGTGAGTCCTTTGCGGGTCAAATTCCCATTGATCCGCTCTAGCTCTTTGGCATGCACCAGAAGTTTGCGCGGGCGGGCAGGCTCTTCATTCAGAAAACTTGCCTGCTCGTATGGATTGATGTGCAGATTATAAAGAAAAAGCTCTCCTTTATCGATATGGGCAAAAGCATCGGTAAAGCTGGCCCCGCCGGCGCGCAGGGACTTGACCTCACCGCCGTTTAAAGCAATGCCGCACTCCCATTTATCGAGGAGCTTATAATTGTGATACGCTTTTTTATTCGTTGCTATGGTAGACATGAAATGGATTCCCGCTGGAGTTTACCCCCGAATGTTTTTGTCGAGGGCGGGAATGACAATGTTTAAAAGATTGCTTCGTCGCTTCGCTCCTCGCAATGACACAGTTACTTCTATTAATTAATGATCTTTCCATACAGCCCTAAGAAAATGGGGATGGTTATGATACTCAAAAGATGCGTAACAAAAATACTCTGGTTAATAAAATCTTGATTTTTAGTTTCGTAATTGCGGCCTATAATCGAAAGCGTGATGGCACTGGGCATGCTGGCCTGAAGAATGGCCACAAAACTGATCAAAGGGTTTAATTTTAAAATGGATAAAACAACCAAAGTCACCAGGGGTAAAACAATTAATTTGATCAATGCCGCGCCCGATACCTGGGTCCAAGCCACCCGGGTTAAACTGGACAAACTCAAGTTACCGCCAATGACGATCATACCAATCGCCAACGCCGCATCCCCTAAAATCTTTATTGGTTTTAAAACTACCTCCGGCACAATATTAGGCCCGAAGGTCAAAACAATGATCAGTGCGGCAGCCATGCTCAACAAAGGCGGGTTGAGCATTTTTCTTAAGTCCATTCGCGGGGATTGCCCCTTAGTTAGAAGCCAAACTCCCAGCGACCACAAACAGGTGTCAAAACCGATAATTGAAAGGATCACACAAGTGTATACTTGCCCAGCCCATCCTCCCAAAGGCAGGGACATCGTTATCAATAACGGAATATACCCGGCGTTATGCAAAGACGATACCGCCATAAATCCGTCCTTAAGAGGGCTGCGATGGCGCAGCGCTACCAAAAAAGAGACCAGCAAACCCGTCAGGACCAGGCTGATATTAATAAGGGGGAATCCCCACCAAAAAGGCATGCGCGCGGCATCAAAATGCGTGATGATCTGGTAAAAAATAAACAGAGGAAAGAAAATATTAACACTTAAAAAAGACAAAAGCTTAAGGCCAGACTCATGAATGACCCCGCAACGTACCAAATAGAAGCCCATGGCTCCCATGACGAAAATCTGGGCTACGGCAATCGCGGATGTTTGGAAAGTTATAGGAAACATGAATTGAAATTATATCAGTTGAGGCTTCTTGTTGACAGACAAATTTCATACCGCTATACTGATGAATCTGCCGGGGTGGCGGAATTGGTATACGCGTACGTCTCAGAAGCGTATGGCGAAAGCCTTGAGAGTTCAAATCTCTCCTCCGGCACCAAAATAGATGTCACTTAAATTGGATTCCCGCTTTCGCGGGAATGACATTGTTGGGAGTTTTTATGAATGATGACATAAATGTTAATAAAAATTCTGTGATGGATGATGTGGAACTCAAAGAGTGGTTAGCTTCCCTCGACTATGTCCTTAATAGCGGAACATCTGACCGGGTACAATATCTTCTGCAGCAACTTCAAATCCGGGCCCAGGAATCAGGTGTCACCCTTCCCTTTATTTATAATACCCCCTATATAAACACCATTTCCAAAGACAAACAACCGGCTTTCCCGGGCAACCGTGATTTAGAGCGGCGGATCAAATCCATCGTCCGCTGGAATGCCATGGCCATGGTGGTGCGGGCCAATAAACTTGCCGACGGTGTCGGTGGGCATATTTCAACTTACGCTTCCTGCGCCACCCTTTATGAAATCGGCTTCAATCATTTTTTCCGCGGCCGTACAGATACCAATAACGGGGATCTGATTTATTTTCAGGGGCATGCCTCACCCGGTATTTATGCCCGCGCCTTTGTGGAAGGCCGCTTAACGGAAATCAATTTAGGTAATTTCCGCCGGGAACTTTCCCCCGGCGGTGGCCTGTCATCTTACCCGCATCCCTGGCTGATGCCCAATTTTTGGCAATTCCCCACGGTTTCCATGGGGTTAGCCCCTATCATGGGAATTTATCAAGCCCGGTTTACCCGCTATCTGGAAGACCGCGGCCTTAAATCTAAGGATGACAATAAAGTCTGGGTTTTCATGGGTGATGGAGAAGCTGATGAACCTGAATCTTTAGGCGCTTTGACCATGGCCTCCCGGGAAAAATTGGATAATTTGATCTTTATCATCAATTGTAACTTGCAGCGCCTGGACGGCCCGGTGCGCGGCAATGGCAAGATCATCCAGGAATTGGAAGCCCTTTTCCGCGGGGCCGGCTGGAACGTGATCAAGGTCATCTGGGGCGATGGGTGGGACCCATTGTTAGAAAAAGACGCTGAAGGTTTATTGGCCCGGCGCATGGGTGAAGTGGTTGACGGCGAGTACCAGAAATATTCCGTCTCCTCAGGCGCTTACATCCGTGAAAAATTCTTTGGCACAGACCCGCGCCTGCTGGAAATGGCAGCGCATTTATCCGATGATGAAATACGCCTGCTGAATCGTGGCGGCCATGACCCTGAAAAAGTCTATGCCGCTTATAAAGCCGCGGTCGAATACAAAGGCGCTCCGACGGTGGTTTTGGCCCATACCATCAAAGGCTATGGTTTGGGCGAATCCGGCGAAGGCAAAAACATTACCCATCAGCAAAAGAAGCTTAATGAAGAGGAGCTCAAAGGGTTCCGCACCCGCTTTAATATTCCCATTTCTGATGCGGAAGTTGCCAAAGCGCCTTTTTACCGGCCGGCTGAAAATTCCCCGGAAATGCAATATTTACGCCAACGCCGCAATGAGCTGGGCGGATATCTGCCCACCCGGCGTACAAATTCCACGGTACTGAAAACCCCTTCGGAAGAAATCTTTGAAGAATTTTATAAAGGAACTGAAGGCCGGGCCGTATCAACGACCATGGCTTATGTGCGCGTGCTCTCCAAACTGCTGAGGGATGAATCCATCGGTAAATTTATTGTTCCGATCATTCCGGACGAAGCACGCACCTTTGGCATGGAAGGGCTTTTCCGTCAATGCGGGATCTATTCCCACGTCGGCCAGCTCTATGAGCCTGTAGACGCGGACAGCCTGATCTATTACAAGGAAGCCAAAGACGGCCAAATCCTGGAAGAAGGTATTAATGAAGCGGGCTCCATCTCCTCTTTCATAGCGGCCGGAACCGCCTATTCCAGCCATAATATTAACATGATCCCCTTTTACACTTATTATTCGATGTTCGGTCCCCAGCGCGTGGGTGATTTGGTGTGGGCCGCGGGCGACTTGCGCTGCCGGGGATTCTTGGTCGGTGGCACCTCCGGGCGCACCACTTTAAACGGCGAAGGCTTGCAGCATCAGGACGGCCACACGCATCTTTTGACCTCAACCGTGCCTAATTTGATCTCCTATGACCCTGCCTTTGCCTATGAGATCGCGGTGATCATCCGTCATGGCATCCAACGCATGTATGAAAAACAGGAAAGCGTGTTTTATTATATTTCCGTCGGTAATGAAAATTACAGCATGCCTCCCATGCCCGCGGGCGTCAAGGAAGGCATTATCAAAGGCCTGTATCGTTTCAGCAAATCCGCCAAAGCATCCGGCTTAAAAGCGCACTTGTTAGGATCGGGTGCCATCATGAACCAGGTTTTAGAGGCCCAAAAGATCCTGGAAGAAAAATATAATGTGTCCACCGACGTATGGTCCGCGCCCAGCTACAATGAATTGCGCCGTGAAGCGCTGCATGTGGAACGTGAGAATATGCTGAACGGCAAAAAAAACCTTGTGCCTTATGTCACAAAAGCGCTCCAAAATGAAAAAGGCGTTTTTGTATCCGCCTCCGATTATATGAAGGTTTTAGGGGATTCGATCCGTCAATGGGTCCCGGGCCCTTATACCGTGCTTGGTACCGATGGATTCGGCCGCTCGGAGAGCCGTGAAGCCCTGCGTGATTTCTTTGAAGTGGATGCTAAACATATTGTCTGGGCCGCCCTGACAAGCTTGCATGAGCAAAAGCAAATCGATAGAAAAGCATTATCCAAAGCTCAAGGTGAATTGAAAATCAATCCCAAGAAACTTAACCCTATGATTTCATAATATAAAGAAAGACCATTATGGTTGAACTTAAGCTTCCCGAATTAGGTGAAAATATCACCCAAGGTACCGTCACTAAGATTTTGGTAAAAAACGGGGATGCCATCAAAAAAGGACAAAATATCCTGGAGTTGGAAACTGATAAGGCCGTTTTAGAGGTCCCCTCCAATACTGACGGAGTTGTCAGTGAGATCCTGATCAAAAACGGCGCGGTTGTTAAAGTCGGGCAGCCTATTTTTAAGATCGACGGTGATGTATCCACCCCAGATGTCTCTAAACCTTTCTTCAAGCCTGCCTCGCCAGAGAACCTACGTAACAGAACAGATCAGATTCCTCCTGCAGAAGTAAAGTTACAGGCAAGGAATGAGTTGTATAAGCAGAGTAAAGACATTCCAGCGGCACCGTCGGTACGTTTATTGGCGCGTGAATTAGGCATTGATCTCACTCAGGTCCCGGGCTCAGGCCGTGGTGGGCGTATTTCCAACGACGATGTGAAAGCCTATTGCAAAATGCTTAATACCTCCCGCACCAGCGGCGGCATAGGCGTTGCTTCCCAGCCTTTGCCGAATTTTACCAAATGGGGATCTGTGCACCGTGAGGCCATGAACAATGTCCGCAAAAAAACCGCGGAACATCTCTCCTTAGCTTGGGGCAGCATTCCTCATGTCACCCAATTCGACAAGGCCGATATCACTGAATTGGAAAAATTTCGTAAAAACATTTCCGGCACCAAGACGGCAACTACGCCTAAAAAAATTTCCGTAACTCCTTTCATCATTAAAGTGGTGGCCGCTGCCTTAAAAAAGTTCCCCCCATTTAACTCCAGCATTGATATGACAACCCAGGAAATTATTTTTAAGGATTATATCAATATTGGGGTCGCGGTTGACACCGACCGTGGGCTTCTGGTCCCTGTATTAAAAAATGTGGATAAAATGTCTGTCCTGCAGATTTCTGATGAATTAGCCGCTATGGCCGAACGGGCGAGGCTCCGTAAAACCACCATCGAAGAAATGCAAGGCGGATGCTTTTCGATCTCTAATTTGGGCGGTATCGGGGGAAGCAGCTTCACTCCCATCGTTAATTGGCCGGAAGTGGCTATTCTGGGCGTATCGCGAGGGACAACAGAGCCGGTCTATATCGACGGGAATTTTATGCCGAGGCTCATGCTCCCCCTGTCTTTGTCTTATGATCACCGCGTGATCGATGGCACGGATGGGGCCCGTTTTATCCGCTGGGTATGTGAAGCCATTCAACAGTCTTACTTATTGGATTTGAATTAATATGAATTCCATACAATTAGTCGTTATCGGCGCCGGCCCCGGTGGTTACGCTGCAGCTTTTTTAGCCGCTGATCTGGGTATGGAAGTTGCTATCGTGGCAAAAGAACTTAACCCCGGCGGCGTTTGCCTCTACCACGGCTGTATCCCCTCTAAAGCCTTTTTGCACGCGGCTAAGATCATCTCTGAAGCCAAACATGCCAAAGCCTTTGGCATTGAATACAATGATCCTAAAATAGATATTGATAAACTGCGTGATTGGAAAAAAAGCGTCGTCTCCAAATTGACCGTTGGTTTGGGATATTTGGCCCGTGCACGCAAAATTAAATATTTTCAGGGAGAAGCAATCTTTATCAATTCCAATACCCTAAAAATCAAGAAAGCCGACGGTTCCAGCGAAGAAATAGGCTTTAAGAACGCTATCTTGGCAACGGGATCTCGCCCGACAGTAATACCTAATTTGCCTAAATCCCCTGATATCTGGGATTCGACGAGCGCTTTGGAGTTGGAAAATGTCCCTGAAAATCTTTTAGTGGTCGGCGGTGGTTATATCGGCATGGAATTAGGCACCGTCTATCATGAATTAGGGGCCAAGGTCTCGGTGGTGGAAATGACACCGACCCTTTTGCCTGGCGCGGACCGTGATTTGACGGATGTCCTTTACAAGCGTGTTAAAAGTTTATTTGCTAAAATCATGCTCGAGACCAAGGTTGTTAAAATGGAAAGCAGTAAAAACGGCATTACCGTCTTCTTCGCTGACAAAGAAAGTAACGGATTTAAAGAAGAATACAATAAAGTCTTAGTCTCTATCGGCCGTCGTCCCAATTCGGAAAATCTTGGGTTAGAAAACACCAAGGTCAAGGTCAATCCTCGCGGCTTCGTTGAAGTCAATGATCAGCGTCAAACAACAGATCCAAATATTTATGCCATCGGGGACATTGCCGGAGACCCTATGCTGGCCCATAAAGCCTCGCACGAAGGCCGTGTGGCTGTAGAGGCAATCGCCGGACATAAGGTGGCTTTTGCACCACAAGCTATTCCTGCAGTCGTCTTTACCGACCCGGAAATCGCCTGGTGCGGATTAACTGAAATTGACGCTGCCAAAGCAGGACGTGAAGTCAGTGTCATTAAATTCCCTTGGGGCGCGTCAGGCCGCGCGCTGACCCTTGATCGAACAGAGGGCTTAACTAAACTCATTACTGATCCTAAAACTCAACGTGTCTTGGGAGTAGGTATTGTCGGAGTTGGCGCCGGAGAAATGATCGCTGAAGGAGTTGTGGCCATTGAAATGGGTGCCGTGGCCCAAGATTTAAAACTTTCTATCCATCCTCATCCAACGCTGTCGGAAACCATCATGGAAGCGGCTGAAAGCTTTTTCGGCCACAGTACGCATATTTACAAACCTAAAAAATGAATGACCCTGCAACAAGCTATTAAGAGGCTTCATGCGGCACTCTCCTGTTGAATTTTATCCAGGCGGACACATGGCAGCTTAACCGTAAAAATAGTGCCGTCGTGATTACTTTCAACACTGATACTTCCCCCGTGTTCATTGACCAAATCGCGGCATAAAGCCAAGCCCATGCCTGAGCCTTGCGGTTTTGTCGAAAAAAATGGATCAAAAATTTTAGCCTGATGTTCGTGGGTAATGCCAGGCCCGTTATCCTTAAAAATAATGACCGCCTGGTGATTTTCAATATCATATTTCGAAGACACCAGCAATGTGCCCAGTGCCCCGTGAGGCATTTCACGTAAGGCTTCCATGGCATTGACGACCAGATTCATAAATACCTGCTGCAGATGCAAAGCATCCCCGAAAATAAACGGTATCTGGTCGTCTAATTGCAAATCCCATCCGATGCGGCGTATGCGCAGCTCATCCAAAAGCAAATTCATAGACTTGTGAATAACAGTATTGATATTTGTTCTGGTTTTTTGAATTTTTTGATGGCGGATCAATTCCATCAGATTAGCAAGCATGTCCTTGATGTAAAAAGACTGCTCATCCATGATGCAGACGGGTTTATAAAAAGGGGAGTTGATATCCATTTCCCTTTTCATAAAACGGACAAAACCGTGAATAGCAGTGATCGGCTGGCTGATTTGATGCAAAAGCCCGGTACTCAAAGCCGCGACCGCCCCTTTTTTTCCGCTATCGATCAATTTGACCTGGGCCGTTTTAAGTTCCATGATCGCGGCTTCCAGCTGTAATTTCTTTTCTTTAAGAACGTGATTAAGCCGGATATATTGGATAAAAAACCAGGCCAAGGCAGCCAAAAGAAACAAGACAATGGCAATTAAAATAGCGTACATGATTAAACCCCTTTTAAATCAAGCTTATCCCCCACCTTCCAGTGGTGAGTGGTGGTAAACCCACTGCGAAGTTCCAAAACATAGCGGGCGCTTTGATCGGAAGTATAAATCGGACAAAGATCACTCATACAAGCAGGGATATTTTGGCCGATATAAACGATACGGTCATCAAAGCTGATCCACAATATATCTAAATTGAAACGCATATTCTTCATCCAAAAACTGTACTTGCCATCATTGGCAAATACAAAAAGCATACCCTTATTTTGATCTAAACTTGCGCGGTACATCAACCCGCGCTCCACATCACCCTGTTTAGAGACCACCTCCACCGTCACGCAATTATCCAGATGGCAAACTTGGGGCGGCACCGTATCAGCATAGGAAGTGTTAACGAAAAGAAATTGAAAACAGAGGCTCATGAAGAAAGGCAAGAATGTATTTTTGAAAGGCCTGCTACCCCATAGGCCCGAGGGCTTGTTTGCGAATAGCAAGCCCGCAGGGCCGAGATTATGGGGATGGGGGTCATACGTCCGGCCTTGAGAAAATATATTTTTGCCTTTCTTCATAGCACACTCACTCCAAATTTTTTTAACATCGACACCAGTTTTGCCAAAGGCATGCCCACCACGTTAAAATAACATCCTTCAATACGCGAAATAAAAAGCGCTCCTTTTCCCTCGATATCGAAACCACCTGCTTTATCCAAGGGAGAAACAAGTTTATGATAACGCCTGATCGCTCTATCAGAAATTTTAGTCATAAACACCTTGGTTTTTTCCCAACCAATCTCTATTTGCCCTGTCTTTGCGTCGACGATAGCAATCCCGGAATAAACCCAATGGGGTTTGGCCATCAATTCCTTAAGATTTTTTTTAGCTTCCTGCCTATTTCGAGGTTTCAGGATAAGCCGCTCTTGAGATGAGTACACCACCGTATCCGATCCGATGACTATTCCGTCCCGCAGGCGTTGGGCCACGTCAAGGGCCTTAAGTAAGGCATTGGTTTTGACTAAATGCGCGCAGCCGTTGGTAATACATGTGCTTTCCTTCGCCCGGCTTAGACGAACGATAAAAGGCAGTCCTAATATCTTCATGAGCTTTCGACGCTGAGGACTAGCCGAAGCCAAAATAATCTTTTTCATTAAAGGAATTCAGCCAATGTAAAAATGGATTTTAAAGGCACCTTATACTTGGCCAATGCCTCCAGGGCACCTTCACCCCGGTCGACGACACAGATAGCTTTTTTAACGTTGATATTCATCTTCTGCAGCACTTCAATAGATTCCACAAAAGCTTTGCCGGTGGTTGCCACATCATCAATGATCACGACACTGCCGCCCTCTTTGAGCAGAGGGCCTTCCACCTGCTGCTGCTTGCCATGGCCTTTAAGTTGTTTGCGGATAATAAATGTGTTGATGGGACGGCCATCCTGATGGCTAAGGCAAGCAATGGCCCCTACCATAGGGTCAGCGCCCAAGGTAGGACCGCCGATAGCATCCGGTTGATCTTCGCTGATCATATCCAGCATAATGCGTGCGGTCAAATACGCTCCCGCGGCAGAGAGTGTCACAAGCCTGGCATCCAAATAAAAATTACTCTCTTTTCCCGACGATAAAATAAATTTTCCCCTAAAAAAAGCCTGGGTCTTAAGGAGGCGGAATAATTTTTTTCTGTCATGGTCAATGGATGTGCGCATTTAAAATTGAGGGAGCTCCAAATGACGGCTATGGATCTCGACTAACAACAAAAGGCGGAATTTTAACAGGGCTTTATAGTCTTTGTATTCTTTGGGACTAAAACCGGATGTGGCGTGAAAGGAACGGTCGGCTTCAATTTCCACCAGCGTATTCTCATAGGTATCAATGAGCTGATCATCGCTGAGTTTGACGGTAGCTGCTTTATCTAAAACGATCACGTCCGAAGGAAACGCGGCCATTGACAGAGGCGTTAAAAACAAAACCATCATCATCGCTAAAGCAAATTTTTTAAACATAAAAGTATTATATGGTAACATATAGCATGCTTCAAGCCTTTTTACAGGGAGCTTTTGAACTTATCTTCCCTGACAACTGCCTGCTCTGCCGCCAATTCCTTAATAGCCGTCACCAGCGGCAGCTATGTACTAATTGCCTGGGCTCTCTGGTATTTAATCCAACACCGTTTAGCCGGCAAACGACACCCGGCGCATTTGCATATGACCATGCCTGGTCAGTTTGTCTTTATAATGAACCCGCCCAAAAGCTGCTGCACGCCTTCAAATACAATGCCAAAACATCCCTGTGTAAAACGTTTGTCCCTTTAATGATCGATTTCATCGACCGCTATTCCTTACCCTTACAAAAATTCGACTTAATCACCCCCATCCCCCTGCATCCGGTGAGGCTGCGGGAAAGGGGATACAATCAGTCAGCTCTCTTGAGCTTGTGCTTAAGCCGGCACTATGGAATTTTGCATACGGAAAATTTGTTGATACGGCAGAAAATGACTACCACCCAGACGGAATTAGGGGCAAAACAACGCTGGACAAATATGGAAGGTGCTTTTAGAATAAAAAATTCGACGGATGTTGAGGGCAAAAGTGTCGTGCTTATTGATGATCTTTATACAACAGGAGCCACTGTTCACAGCGCTGCCCAAGCTTTAAAAACGGCCGGCGCCGCGCGGGTCTGTGTATTGACTTTTAGTATAACGATTTAGCGTGTCTGGATTCCCGCCACCGCCTTTGGCGGGGCCCCGTCCATAGGCGGGGCTTTCGCGGGAATGACAGTGTTTAACTATGCGAATATTACGAAATTATATTTTGAGAGAATGCCTTCAGCCTTTTACGCTGTCGATTTGTGTATTGACCAGCGTATTTCTTCTGGGGTATTTACCGCAATTGGCTAACAAGGTCATTAATAATGGCGTGCCCCTGATGGTCATGAGCCAGGTCTTTCTGTATTATATTCCCATCCTTTTAGGCTATACCCTGCCTATTGCCTGCTTAATCACTGTGATCCTGGCATTGGGGCATCTGTCCTCGGAAAATGAAATTTTAGCCATGCGTGCCTCAGGTATTCACCTGCTCCGTCTCCTTAGCCCCTTAACAGTCGCGGGCATCGCCTTATGCCTAGTAATGTATCTTCTCAACGACCGTGTCATTCCCAATGCTTTTGACGCCCAAACACGCATCTTGCAGGAAACCGGCGGCCGAAATCCCTCAGCCATGCTGGAGCCCGGCAGTTTTATCAATGCCTTTGATAAATACATCATTTTTATTTACCGGATGGAAAGCAATCTATTATATGGGGTCAGGATCTATGAGCCGGCTCCCAATAAACCCACTAAAACCATCATTGCCGAGCAAGGTGAATTTGTTCATGTCCCGAGCAAAGACCAGCTAATGCTCAAGCTCCTCAACGGAACTTCCGATGAGCCTGATTTGAGCAATCCCAATAATTTTTATAAACTTAATTTCCAGCAGTCTTTTATCAGGATGGACCTTTCCAAAAAAAGAACGAATACTGAAAAAAAAACGAAAGCCATGACATTACGGGAATTACACAAGAAGATCAAAAATTTACGCCGCCTGTCCATTGATCCATCCCCCTTGATTGCCGAATATCACCGCCGCTTGGCATGGTCGCTCTCACCGTTGATATTTATCCTTCTGGGTTTTCCTTTCGCGGCCAGCACCCACCGTAGGGCAAAATCCGCCAATCTTTTGTATGCCTTATTATTTGCCGCTCCTTATTACATTTTATCGTTAGCCTGCCAGGGCATGGCCTCTCAAAATGTTTTAGACCCCATTTTATTAATGTGGGTGCCCAATTGCCTTGCTCTTGTTCTGGCCATTTTCTTTAACTGGAAACTATGTACACGTTAGGCATGAGATTATGCGTATCTTAGATCGTTATATTCTGAAATCTATCCTGTTGATTTTCGCGGGAACTGTTTTTACCTTTGCGTTTTTGTTTATCCTCATTGATATGTTCAGCAATTTGCAGGATTTTATCGAAAAAAGCGTGGGGCTAAACGTGATTGTGCAATATTACATTTCATTCCTGCCCTCGATCATAGTACAAACTTCCACCATGGCATGCCTCATCTCCGTCCTGTTTACCTATAGCAGCCTCAACGCGCACAATGAGATCATCGCTATCCGTGCGTCTGGCATGAATTTCTGGCAGATCACCCGTCCGGCACTGGTATTTGCCCTCTTTGTTTCAATTTTAGTATTTTTAGTGAATGAAAAATTCGTGCCGCAATCCTCGATGATAAATCAGCAAATACGCGACACTCAAATTAAAGTCGTCCCTTCCCAAAAAGGTAAAGGCATGCCCCTGATCCACAATCTTACCTTCTACGGCTTTAAAAACCGCCTGTTCTTTATTGACACCTTTGACCCTAACACCAACGAATTAACCGGTATAACCATCATCCAACAGAATCATAATCAAAACCTGGTAGAGAAGATCGTGGCCCTTAAGGCCAAGTGGACGGGCATCGCCTGGAAATTCTTTGACTGCCAGATAACAACGTATAACAACGCTTTGCCCAATGCCCCTCCCAGCGATATTCGTATGTCAGCGGGAAAATTGATGGACATCAAAGAAACGCCTAAGGATTTTCTCAGGCAAAGGATGGATATAGCATCGATGAACCTACGCCAACTGCATAGTTATATCAAACGTTTTTCCGGCAGCGGGGCGGTTAAAACGATCAATAATCTCCGGGTTGATATGCATCAGAAGATCACTTTTCCTCTGCGCAATTTTATCATTGTTTTGATCGGATTGCCTTTTGCGCTGATGTCCGTGGGCAAACGTAAAGCCATGACATTTACATCAATTGCCATTGCCCTGGTCATCGGATTTCTTTATTACGTCTCAGACGCGGTAGGATTGGCCTTAGCCAAAGGTGAAGCTTTATTGCCGTGGCAAGGGGCATGGATCACGCCCATCCTGTTTACCCTCACGGCCTTGTTTATTATCTTCAAGAATTTTTAAATGTGAGTGTCGGGTATGATGACCATTCGGACTCAAGATACGACCCCACCCGCCGCATTAAAACAACTTAAAGATGACGAAGCAATTGGGCCTATCTCATGTCCTCATGTCAGATAGACACGCGGGAGGCGATTGCCTAAAGAGCAGAGGATTTCATAACTGATTGTATCCGCCCATTGGGCAATTTCGTCCACTGAAACTGATGCGCCTTTTTGATCACCCATAATGACCACTTCATCACCGATTTTAGGGATACGGCCTGAAAGAGTGGCCGCTGTGACATCTACGATAATCTGGTCCATGGTCACACGCCCCACCACCGGACAGCGCACGCCTGCCACCAAAACAAAAGCTTTATTGGACAAAGAACGCAAATATCCGTTGCTGTAACCAATGGGCAATACCGCCACTGTAATATCTTCCTTGGCCTTAAAAGTATGACCGTAGCTGATGCCCCGGCCCTTGGCAATGGTCTGCACAAAAATAACGCGGGCCTTGACCGACATCACAGGCTTTAAATGGACTTTCTGCTTTAGATCCTCAAGCGGATAAACACCGTAGAGCATGATGCCGGGCCTGGCCAAATTAAAAAGATCGGACTTATAATCTCCCAACCCCATGCTGTTGCCGGCGTGCACGTACGTAAAAGTGATCAACTGATTTTCTAAAGAATACACCAGATCACGAAAACGGCGCATCTGGCCTAAAGTAAAATCACGGTCCGAGTCAGCGACGGGGAAATGAGTATAAATACCTTCCAGGACCAAATGAGGGCATTCTGCTCGCAGCGTTTGCACAAAGCCCAAAGCCTGATCTTCATTGACCCCCAAACGTCCCATACCTGTGTCTATTTTAATATGCACAGGGATTTGAATGCCGGCCTGATGGGCACAACGGTCTAAAGCCTGGGCCATTTCCAAAGCGCAGACCGTTGGGGTCAATTTATACTCGACGATATCTTTAGCTTCTGAGACTAAGGTGGATTCGAACAATAAGATCTGCTGTTTGAATTCCGCCGCACGCAGGGCGACACCTTCACTAACATTGGAAACTCCCTCATATTTGCACCCGCACTCGCTCAAACATTCGGCAACCTGCAGCATCCCATGGCCATAAGCATCGGCTTTAATGACCGGCATAATCCCTAAGGAATGCGACATGTTTTTAGCAGCCAGCTTCTGCAATTGTTCAAAATTATACGCCAAAGCCTTAAGGTCTATTTCACACCAGGTTGGCGGATGAGTGACTGTTTCGAAGTTTAATATTTTAACGTCCATCATTCCCTATCTTTCGGCTTCGGGATGTCCCGCCCAAGGCGAACACCTGGCAATCCTGTGGATACAAATATAATGGCAAAAGGCTTGCGGCATCATCGTATTGCTTGATTTCAAAGCGCTCATAAGCCAAAGCCGCCATCACTCTTGCTTGAGGATACCACCATTTTTCATCAGCGAAAAGAGAATTAGGATACGCCTCTTCTATGCCCTTGCGGTAAACCCTAAGCGCATCACCAACGAAGAGTGTCTTGCCATGTACTTTTTTCAAAACATCATCAAGAGAAGTTAATAAATAATCACTCGTCCGTCCCTGGGGGCCATAAAGACACGCGTACACTTTGCCTCGACGGGCATCATTGATAACACAGATTTCGTCGTACGGGAATGAGAAGTTTTGGATTCCGTAGGCAATGATATCTAAAGTAGGGATACCGACAACAGGTCGACCAGTGGCCATGGCAAAAGCCTTGACCGTGGAGAGCCCTACCCGAAGGCTAGTAAAAGACCCCGGGCCTAAGGCAATGGCAAAGCCGTCAATCTGGGTGAACTTAATTCCGGCAGAATCCAAAATTTTATCCAAAGCCGGTAAAATGGAATCCTCCAGCACTGAAGCGGATTTTAAATTCCGGTAGCGTAAAACCTTCTCATCTTTATTGACGGCTAATGAGAAAATTTTGGTTGAGGTTTCGAAGGATACGAAATACATATTTTGCGTGTCTGGATTCCCGACGAACAACTGTGAGTGTCCGGTTTGAGGACCAGAAGCATTCGGGAATGACAATGTTTGTAAATAATTGTTATTGCTCTCTGGTTTTCCCCTTTATGTTGAAATTCCACTAAATAGTATTGTTCGGGCTTATGTTCTCCTAAGCGCTCAGGCCATTCGATGAGGCTAACACCCTCCCCATAAAAATATTCGTCAAAAAAATGCCCTATTTCTTGCTCGGCAACGGGTTCTGAATTTTCAAGACGGAAAAGATCAAAATGATATATCGGAAGCTTCCCCTTGTAGCAATTCATGAGAACAAAGGTCGGGCTATTGACTTTTTTAGGGCTGATCTTAAACGCCTGAGCCAGGCCTTTGACAAAGGTGGTTTTACCGGCACCCAATTCACCCTGCAACAAAACAATGTCCCCTGCTTTAAGCTGCTTAGCCAAACGTGCACCACAAAGCTTGGTTTCATCTTCGGTATTAGAAATGAGTGAAACTTTTGGCATCAATTTTTTCTTTAGCATCGGCGGTGATAGTACCAATCGGATAAAAATGGAATACATTCTTGTTTGGATTCCCGACCCCCGACAAAAACATTCGGGGGCAGGCTGCAGCATTCGGGAATGACATATTTTTTATTTGCCAATCCATGAGCGCACGCGCCTTTTTTGGCGCCAGTGTAAACAAAAGTTCAAAATCTTCCCCGTCATTTAAGGCCTGGGATAAACTGACTTTCCTTTGCCGCGGGATGGATGCATGATCCAGGCGCGCCCCGACCCTGCTGGCTTTAAGAATATGATTCAAATCCCCGGAGAGGCCGTCAGATATGTCCATCATGGCACTCGGCTTAAATTTTTCAACTAAAAATCTTGCTTGGGATAAACGCGGGGCAAAATTCAAATGGCGGCCGCTTTTAAAAGAACCGCCCAAAGGCCCGGTAACAAAAATCCAGTCACCGGCCTTGGCACCATCACGGGTGATCAGGTATTTTTTCTCCACCAAACCCAACAAAGCAACATTGATCACCATCTTATCTGTTTTAATGGTATCCCCGCCGACGATGCTGACATTAAATTCCCGGGCTGTGCGCCGCATTCCTTTATAGACATCTTTGATAAAACGCACGGACAGATTTTTTGGAATACCGATGGAAACCACGGCAAAGGTGGGCCAACCGCCCATGGCCGCTATATCGCTGATACCGCAGGCCAAGGCTTTATGTCCAATCAATTGAGGAGGCATTCGCGGGGTGAAATGCGTATCTTCAGAAAGCATATCCGTCGTTAAAAGCAAATATTCACTTTTACTGTACGGCAAAACAGCCGCATCATCGCCGATGCCTTTAATCACTGCTTTCGATACAGGCGCGTATTTTTTAAGCACATCAATTAAACCAAATTCACCTAATTGGGAGATTTTCATATTAAACCATTAGCAGGATGATGCTGGTATGTTGTTCTGCGTATAGAAAATTTGGCATGTTGCATTGGCAAACCCCCTATTACTTGCTCGGCATTACCAACGTGAACCGCCAAATTTTTAGCAGAACAATATACCAGTGTCAGCCGACCACGCGTGTCTGGATGCCCGACTAAAACATTCGGACATGACATATTACATTTTTTATATTTTTCAAGTATGGGGAACGGATAATTCCGTATTCCGTCACAATCCCTGTAATTAAATTAGCCGGTGTCACGTCAAACGCGGGATTATAGACCTTAACTCCCTTGGGAGCGGTGGCTACACCCGCAAAATGCGTGACCTCTTCGCTTTTTCGCTCTTCAATAGGGATTTGCTTGGCCGTTTTAATCGTCAGATCAAAACTCGAACGCGGGGCTACGATATAAAAAGGAATACCATGGTGACGGGCCAGCACGGCTAACATATAAGTACCGATTTTATTGGCCGTGTCCCCGTTAGAGGCGATGCGGTCAGCGCCGGTAAAAATAATATCCACCTGCCCCTTGGCCATCAAAGAGGCCGCCATATTATCACAAATAAGGGTGGTGTCGATTTTCTGACGGAGAAGTTCCCAGCAAGTCAGCCTCGCCCCCTGCAGTAAAGGACGCGTCTCGAGGGAGTAAACGCTAAATTTCCTGCCTTGTTTTTTTGCGCTGTAAAAAACCCCTAAGGCTGTGCCATAATCCACCGTGGCCAAGGCCCCTGCGTTGCATATGGTCAGGCAACTCATACCGTTTTTAATTAATTTCGCCCCATAGTTTCCCATGTGGTGGCAAACATCCTGGTCAGTCTTAAAAATGGTCATGGCCTCCTTAAAAAGCAATTTTTTTAAAAGAGTCACCTCTGCCTGAGGATTACCAATAACCACCGCACGCATTTCATTGAGCATATTAAAAAGATTAACCGCTGTCGGACGGGACGTACTCAAATAATCGCAAGTTTCATAAAAAAGTTTCAAAAATTTGGATTTATCCTGACCTTTAAATTTCTGAATGCCCAAAAGCACACCAAAAGCCGCGGCCACACCGATGGCCGGAGCTCCGCGCACAGACAAGCGTTTGATCGCCTGCCACATCGTCTCTACATCACGGCAGTCAATATATTCCAGACGCCCCGGCAGTTTTGTCTGATCAATAATACGGGCATGGCTTTTGACCCATTTAATTGTTTCGATAGACATAATATTTACTTCGCTTCTCGCAATACCAATAACTTTACGACGACCAAAAAAGTACGACTAAAGCCTTTTGATGCGCGCACAACCCTTGACCCATTTAATGGTTTCAACAGCCATCAGGTTTTCTCCACTTCGATCCGGGGGAATAATGGAGGATGAGTTTTAATTTTGCCATCTGGCGAACTTAAAATGTCTAAAACTTGAGCGCACTTAAATGGCATCACAGGCGCAAGCAGTGTTGCAGCCAACTTCAATCCATAAGCTGCAGTTGCTAAAACACGTTCAGCTGCCTGAATATCCGTTTTAGCTAATTTCCATGGTGCTTGATCTTCCATATATTTATTGAGCATTTTTACAAAATCTATAATAGTTCTTACTGCTTCATTAACACGAAAATCTTCTATCGACGAATGAACAAAAGAAGGTAAAGTTTGTGCTATACCTAAAATATCTTTTTCCGCAGATGTTTCAGTTCGTTGAGGAATAATGCCACCATGATTTTTTTGAATGAGACCGCTGACACGATTGAGCAAATTGCCAAAATCATTGGCTAAATCGCTGTTATAACATTTGATAAACGAATCCGGTGTAAAATGAGCATCCAGGCCTAAGACCATCTCGCGCATCAAATAAAACCGTACGGCATCCACGCCATAGCTCTCAATCAAATCCAAAGGATTAACCACATTCCCTAAGGATTTGCTCATCTTGGTTTCTCCGATAAGCCACCAACCGTGGGCAAAAATGGTTTTAGGTAAGGGCAAGCCTAAAGAAAAAAGCATGGTGGTCCAGTAAACACAATGGGTGGTCAATATGTCCTTGCCGATCAAATGCACATCCGCCGGCCACCATTTTTTAAACTTTTGCTCGTCACTGCCATAGCCCGGCACGGAAATATAATTGACCAACGCGTCAAACCACACATAGGTCACATAATCATGATCAAAGGGAATTTCAATGCCCCAATCCATGCGGCTCTTGGGACGGGAAATGCATAAATCTCCCAGCGGCTGGCGCAGAAAGCCTAACATTTCATTTTTGCGGTGTTGAGGCAAGATAAAATCCGGATGCGCCTGGATATAATCGAGTAGCTTCTGCTGATACTTACTCATCCTAAAAAAATAATTTTTCTCCTTTAATTTTTTAACATCACGAAACCGGCCTGATGTGTATTCAGCATCGGTAATAAAACGCTCTTCTGCCACCGAATACCAGCCCTCGTATTCATCCGTATAAATGTCCCCGCTCTCATTGACCTTCTGTAAAACCAATTGGACGATTTTTTTATGCCGCTCCTGAGTAGTGCGGATAAAATCATCGTATTGGATATCCAAGGTCTTCCACAAATTAAGAAACCGTGGCGCCCAATCATCACAATGGGCCTGGGGTGAAAGCCCCCGTTTCTCAGCTGCTTGCTTTACTTTTTGGCCATGCTCATCCAAACCGGTCAAAAAAAACACCTCATCACCAGCGGTGCGGTGATAACGGCTTAAAACATCGGCGAGAATGGTCGTATACGCATGCCCGATATGCGGGGCATCGTTGACATAATAGATGGGAGTGGTAACAAAAAATTTGCTCATATATAAAAAATGCATGTCTGGATTCCCGACAAAAGCATTCGGGAATGACAATATTTATTAGTTTGGATTTCCCAGCGGATAGTCGACCTTGACCATTTTGCCATCACCTAAATCCACGGTCACATAATGCTTGAGAATATCCATGGCGATGACCCTGCCCTTTTCACCCTCAGGGGTGCTGACCTTGGTCCCTATCTTAGGCAGGCTTCTGGAAAATTCACGGTAAACCTGATACTCATAAGCCATGCAGCACTTGACCCTGCCGCAAACACCGGAAATTTTCTGAGGGTTTAGCGGTAAGCCCTGGTCTTTGGCCATTTTAATGGATAAAGGGTGAAAACCTTTCATATAAGACGAGCAGCACAATTCTCTGCCGCAAACGCCATAACCACCGATGATCTTGGCTTTGTCGCGCACGCCGATCTGTTTGAGTTCAATGCGCACGCGTAGCATTTTAGCCAAATCTTTAACTAAGTTGCGAAAATCCACCCTGCCTTCCGCCGTAAAAAAAATTATTATCTTGGTGGCATCAAAAGAATATTCTGCCTGGACTAATTGCATGTCCATTTTACTTTCAGCGACCTTAATTTTGCTTACTTTTAAAGCTTCACTGGATTTTATTTCGTTATTAACCACCTGCCGCAAATCTCCATCGCTGGTCAAACGTATGATCTTGCCGGCAGCGGCCTCGGTCTTACCTGTACAGACCTTGTCAGTCTCCGAGATGACCTTGCCGAATTCTAAATTCCGTTCCACTTCCAAAATCACCATGTCGTGACGATATACCGCCACTGCATTGGCATCCACCCAGATAACCGGGCGATATTCTCCTAACTTAATTTGCACTAATTGGCCCATATATGTTCCCTCAAGAGGCTCAAGGACATTTTGACATTCAGATTTTCGTCCACAAGCTCTTTTGTTTTTACGATTTGCCGGATGATCAAAGCTAAATCCTCAAGCCTAAGCGCGGCAAATTTTTCTAATTCTTTTAAACAGTCCTGATTGACCAATGCTGTTTTAGAACCACTGCTTTTAAACAGAATGACATCCCTGAAAAAACTCAATAACAGCCGCAATGCCTGGGCGGTCTCTTGCGGATCCGCTGAAAGTTCTTTAAGAAAACTATCATTATTCCGGTTTAAAAGTATTTCATCCAAAACCTTGCGCCTACGTGTAATGATCTCCTGCTTGATTAACTTGCGGGTTTTGCCCAAACAACCTTCTGAATAAACAGCCAAAAAATGAGCATCTTGGGTACTGACACCCTCATCCATCAGAAGTTGGGTAATACGATTGACCGAAGAAGGGAAAAATTTGACGATATGGCAGCGGGATTTAATCGTATCCAAATTAGCCTCAAGCACACTCGTCGTTAAAATCATCAAGGTATTAGCCGCAGGCTCCTCTAATGTCTTCAAGAGCGCATTAGCTGCCTCCAAAGTCATTAGCTCGATATTGCGGATAATAAAAACCTTAGTTCTACCTTCATAAGCCATCAGATGGGCCCGGCTTAAGAGAAAACGAATATCCTCAATTTTGATACTATCCATGTTATCGTTTCCTATCACATGCACGTCGGGATGATTGCCCGAAGCGATTTTCCGGCAGGCCGTGCATTCCCCGCAAGGCTTGTGTGTTTCGCTTTCACAATTGACCAATTGGGCCAAGCTCAAAGCTGTCTGGGTCTTGCCGGAATCCTGCGGCCCCACCAGCAAATAGGCGTGCGCCAGACGATGATTGACGCTAAGGCGGCTGAAACGCTGCATCGCGGCAGAGTTGATTTGTGCTGGATTGATCAAGATTCCCTGTTCCTTCGTTATCCTAAAGTTTTTTGTTTTTCATCGCTTTGATCAAAGGTCGAGCAAAGTATCAATATAAACCTTAACTCTTTTAAAAATTTCTTCAACACTCGCGTCCACTTTAATGACCTTGATGCGCGTGGGGTTTCGCTTACTCAAATCCAAATACCCATAGCGGACCCGCTTGTGATATTCCAAAGAACGCGATTCAATGCGGTCTCTTTTTTGACCGGTGCGGCCTAAGCCTTTTTCAGGCTGAATATCAAAAAGGACCGTCAGATCAGGAACAAGGCCTTTGGTTGCGAACAAACCTAATTGCTCGATGAATTTAATGTCAATCCCGTTGCCATACCCCTGATAGGCAAGTGTGGAATCCAAAAAGCGATCGCACAAAATAATTTTCCTGGATTTTAATTGCGGCTCTAAAACTTCCTTGACCATTTGAGCGCGCGCGGCCATATAGAGCAAGGTTTCACATTCATCCCCCATGCCGGTATTGTTCACGTCGAGCAGGAGTTTCCGGATATTTTCTGAAATCTTAACTCCACCCGGCTCACGCAAAAGCAATGTTGGTAATTTCTTCGACTTCAAATACTCCAGCACTAATGCTGCCTGCGTGCTTTTACCGGAGCCTTCCGAGCCTTCAAATGTAATGAATTTTCCGCTCATAAGTTAGAAACCACTGTCATTCCCGAATGCTTCTGTCGGGAATCCAGACATGAGGATAAATTTATTCTTTTCGCTCCACGGGTCGATTTTTTAACGCCGACGGTCCTCGGTCACTCGGTGCCTCAGAAACTCGTTGTGAAATTCTCTAAAATTTCACAACTCGAACATCTTCGGCATTCCTCGCCCTGCGGCTCGGAATTACCCTCGTTCCCTCGGCATGCGTCGGCTAAAATCGACAGTGTCGCTCAAAGACCAAATTTATCCCTTAAGACTTCTTGAAAAAAACACTACTTCTGCTATACTTATATTACCTTCGTGAGGGAAGTGCATTATCCATTGGGCCGCGTTTATCGCGGCCTTCTTTATTATCAAATCCAACGCCACGTTTGGCCGTTTTTACCGTCCTCGACAGTCACGCCTTTTTCTTTTAATAAAACCCGTAGTTCATCAGAGCGCTTGAAATTCTTCAACTCGCGCGCCCTGGCACGCTCATCAAGCAGGGTTTTTAGTTCCGCTGATAATTCTTGTGTCTTCTCCTGCAGAAACAAACCGAATATATTGCGGGCCAAATTTTCCAATATATCCACCGCGTGATAAATGACTCCCAAATAATTAGGGTCATCGCTGTTTTGATCGATGTACATATTCGTATCATTGATCAGATTAAACAATGCCGCCAGGCTCTTGGGCGTATTGAAATCATCATCCATGGCTTGGATAAATTCATGCTTGTATTTGCTGATAAAGCCCGCTTGCACGGGTTGGATATTTCTATCCTTCAGAAGACCTGAAGCCCTGTAAAAAAGCACATCAAATTTACTTAAAACTTTGCGGGCCTCGAGGATTTTATCCTCGGAGAAATCGATATTGCTGGCATAATGCGAAAACAAAAAGAACATTTTGATCTCATCAGCACTATATTTAGCCAGGGCCTGCTGGATAGTAATAAAATTACCTGATGATTTGGACATTTTATGCCCCTGGATGGTCAGCAATCCATGATGAATCCAGTATTTCGCGAAAGGCACGCCGGTTAAAGCCTCAGACTGGGCAATCTCATTTTCATGATGCGGAAAAATCAAGTCCCTCCCGCCCGCATGGATATCCAGCGTCTTTGTGACAAGATGCTTCATGCTCATGCACGAGCATTCAATATGCCAGCCGGGACGACCGCCGCCCCAAGGACTATCCCAGCTAGGCTCACCGGGTTTGGAAGATTTCCATAAAACAAAATCCAGGGGATCCCTTTTTTGGGAGTCTTTCTCGATGCGCACGGCTTCATGCATCTTATCAATACTTTGGCCGGATAGCTTGCCATAATTTTTGAAGGTACGCACATCAAAATAAACATCCCCCCCTGGTATTGAATAGGCAAAGCCTTTGTCAATGAGTCCTTGAATATGGGTGATCATATCTGCGATATCATCAGTGGCCTTAGGCTCCACATCACCGGGGGGAATTCCCAGAGCTTTTAGGTCCTCTTGATAAAACCGGATCTGCTCTTCGCTGATATCTTGGGCCTTGCGTTTGGTTTCGATGGCCCGATCGATAATTTTATCGTCGATATCCGTAATATTGCGGACAAAAATTACGTTAAACCCGCGAAATTTCAAATAACGGCGGACCACGTCAAATACATACAAACTGCGTGCATGCCCGATATGGGACCGGTCATAGACAGTAACGCCGCAGGTGTACATCCTGACGTCATTTCCTGAAAGAGGAACAAAATCTTCCTTTTTCCCGCTTAAAGAATTATAAATTTGTATTGGCATAAGGTATTTATGGCTATGCTAAAGAGAATGTAAGAATATGTTTTTGATAAGGCCTGCTACCCCACAGGCGCACAGGGGCTGCTTACAATTGTAGCCCCGAAGCGCCGAGCTTGTGGGGATGGGGGTCGTGCGTCCGGCCGTGAAAAAATATATTCTTACGTTCTCTCATGCTATAGAGATTGCTTCGTCGCTTCGCTGCGCTACGCTTCTCGCAATGACACAAGAAGTCCCTAAATTGTGAAGTCAGCATCACTCTCGCCCTTAGGCGCTTCAATACCAGTTTTCGCTTCCAGTGTCTTAATGCGCCGAAGCAATCTTGATATATTTCCCATCACCGGATCGCTGACATGCATATGGTCTAATTCCATATCGATTTTACGGCCTTCCTGTTTAGTAATACGTCCCGGAATCCCAACAACGGTGGAATTAGACGGTACATTTTTGATCACCACCGCATTGGCCCCGATATAAGAATTATCTCCGATCGTAATATTGCCTAAAATTTTGGCCCCGGCCCCCACCACCACATTATTGCCCAAGGTCGGATGACGCTTACCTGTTTCTTTGCCCGTGCCCCCTAAGGTCACGCCCTGATATAAAAGAACATCATCACCGATAATGGCAGTCTCGCCGATAACCACCCCCATACCGTGGTCAATAAAAAAACTTTTACCGATCTGTGCCCCTGGGTGAATTTCTACACCCGTGAAAAAACGCGCACTCTGTGAAAGCCAGCGCGGAATAATCGGAATTTTCCATTTCCACAATTGATGGCTGATGCGATAAAACACCAAAGCATGCAAGCCCGGATAAAGCAAAAGCACTTCCAGTGCGCTTTTTGCCGCCGGGTCACGGTCTTTGACAGTCTTGATCTCATCGGAAAAAAGGATATAAATCGCCATAAAAATAATGACAATGACTAATAAGACAATCATAAACCTCTCCGTTTCTTTAAAAGCACAACCGCATAAGCCGCAATGCCCTCTTGGGCGCCAATATAGCCCAAACCTTCATTAGTACCGGCTTTGATATTAATTTGAGTCTGGTCAATGTTTAAAACACGCGCAATATGATACTTCATTTTCAGCTTATATTCCTGCAATTTCGGCTCCTGGGCCAAAATCATCACATCCACATTTTCAACAGCCCACCCCGCGTCATAGATTTTTTGGTTGACCTGCTTTAAGAATACGGAGCTGGAGGATCCCTCGTATTTCGCATCGGTATTAGGGAAATGCTCCCCGATATCGCCCAAGCCTGCCGCGCCTAAAATAGCATCGCAAATGGCATGCAAGACCACATCCGCGTCGGAGTGGCCGCTAAGCCCATGGGTGTGCGGCACTTCAATGCCGCCAAGCATCAACTTACGGCCAAAAACAAGCCGATGCACATCATGCCCTATACCTACTCTGAAACTCATGATGCCCCTCCCTCACCCTCCCCACAAGGAGGAAGGAATAAAATTCTCTATGCCAGCAGTTGCCGCGCTAAAATGATATCTTCCGGTGTAGTGACCTTGATATTGCAATAATTGCCCATGACCATCCTGACCTTGCCGCCCATGCGCTCGACCATCATGGCATCATCGGTTGCTTCTTCTTTAAACTTCTTTGCATGCGCTTTGACTAAAACATCCTTATGAAACCCCTGGGGCGTTTGCGCTTCCCATAATAAATCCCGTGCAAGAGTTTCTTGAATATCTAACGTTTTGCGGTCGATCTTTTTAACAGTGAATTTGAGGGGCACACCAACAATGGCTGCTTTATTTTTCTTCAACGCCCTGAGCAGACGGTTGATCATGACATTTTCAATAAAAGGCCTGGCCGCGTCATGCACCAATACGATGTCAGTATCGGGCGAAAGTGCCTTGAGACCACACTTAACAGAATCTGAACGCTTGAGCCCGCCAGCCACCACGGCACGTACTTTTTTAAACGGGAAAGCCAGCCGCTCAAAAACCCTCAAATATTTTTTTACCCCCACCAAAATAATACCGTCAATTCCCGGATGCCTATTAAAAACCTTCAGACAATAAACCAGCAATGGACGACGATCTTCTAAAAGCACAAAAGCTTTGGGGACTTTGGAATTCAAACGCCTGCCTGATCCGGCAGCTACAACGATAACTTCTGTCTTCACTACTTCAACTCCCCCTAACCCCCTCTTTATGAAAAAGAGGGGGAAACATTAGCAGGATGATACTGATATATTGTTCTGGCGTATAAAAATTTGTACCATTCGATTTCGACTCAAACTTTGCGCGTGACCAAATTTTTGGGAAACAACGGTACCAATGTGAACTACAAATTTTAGCCAGAACAATATATCGGTGTCAGCCGTCCATGCGTGTCTGCCCGCCAATCTTTCAGATTGGCGAGGTCTCGCCAGCTTTGCTGGCGGAGATTCCCGCTTTCGCGGGAATGACAATGGTAAAAGATTGCTTCGTCGCTGAAAAACGCTGCGTTGGGAAGCACTTCTCGCAATGACACTAGTGTTCGACGACCAAGAAACAGGGAATATTGACACAACTCTACGATGTCGATGCAATTGGGCCTTTTGACACGTTCTTACTTATTGGCGTTCCATCTTCGCGAAGATCATGCGTCCTGCCTGGGTTTGTAAGGCCGAGGTCACATACACCTTGACTGTTTGCCCCAAAGCTCTGCGCCCGTCGCTGACAACCACCATGGTCCCGTCTTCCAGATAGCCGATAGCCTGATTGGCTTCTTTGCCTTCCTTCAAAAGCCTGATCTCCAATTCCTCGCCGGTAAACACCACCGGCTTGACCGCGTTGACCAAATCATTGATATTAAGCATTTCAATGCCCTGGATCGAAGCAATACGGCTTAAATTAAAGTCCGTCGTGCAAATACGGGCATCCATCATCTTAGAGAGCTTGACTAATTTCAAATCCACGGCCTCAGACCCGGTCAAATCATCTTCATGAATGTGCACATCCGCCGCGGGGTCTTTTTGCATCGATTTTAAAATCTCCATGCCACGACGGCCGCGCTGGCGTTTGGTATCATCCTCGGAATCCGCCAGGCGCTGTAATTCATGCAAAATAAAACGAGGCACCACCAGGCGGCCGGCCAAAAAACCGGCCTTAAAAATATCACTGACACGCCCATCGATAATGGCACTGGTGTCCAAAAGTATCACGCCATCTTTTAAATCCTGCCGTTTAAAACGCACATAAGGAATAATAAGGTTAAACTCATCCTTGCCGCGCAACGCCATCACCGCCCCCAGATAAGAAAAAACCAAGGTCAGGACCACCCTCAAGATGGGCTTAAGGATCTCGCCCAAAGGCAAAAGTGAAATAATGTCCGAAACTAAATTCGCCATGAAAATTCCAAGCAACAGACCGAAAACCATGCTGGAAAGACCTCGCACCGACACCTGCTTTAGATTTGCTTCAATAACGATCAAGAGCCCCCCGCCCGCCACACAAGCAAGGACGCCTGGAATGGGGACTTGATTGATGACCCCAATTTGATAACCAATAATTCCGCTTATAATTAAAAAAAATACACGGATGAATAATAATGTCATAAATTTCTCCTGGTATTATCCTCACCTACTACACCTGTGAGGGCATTTCTGTTAAAATTAACATGTATTTCTGTAGGGAGACAGCTTGCATATCTCCT